>TARA_R110000737_G_scaffold198653_2_pt1 | contig 140857 bp, 136 predicted proteins | sample TARA_R110000737 | Tara Oceans TARA_R110000737 (sample SAMEA4398027) | marine metagenome | biome: Polar Biome; feature: [SRF] surface water layer (ENVO:00010504); material: water (ENVO:00002006), including particulate matter (ENVO:01000060) such as... | depth 5 m | reverse complement strand
ATATTAATTAGCATTGCACTTGGTGTGTTAATCTAAGATTTATAAAACCTTGCTCATTGTTTTTAAAGAAATTACATTCATGAGTATAAATTTTTTACTCTCATATTACAATATGACTTTTCGCTTAGGCTATTTCGAAGACTGATTATAAGTCCAGTATTATTAAGTTTCTAGCATTTTTCTCACTGGCGCAAAACTACGTCTATGCGTTGGCAAGACGCCATATTTTTCAATCGCCTCCATGTGCGCACGCGTTGGATAGCCTTTGTGTTTGGCAATACCATATTCCGGATACTGAATATCCAGTGCATACATCGTCTCATCACGACTTACTTTTGCTAATATACTGGCCGCTGCAATACTAGTATGACGCGCATCGCCTTTTACCCATGCTTGGCAATCAATCGCCAATGGCGCTCCCTCTAAATGTTTAAAGCTATCATAGTTCAAGTCAGGGCAACGATTTCCATCAAACAGTACTTCGATCTTTAATTGATTGAGCGACGTGCTTTTATCATTTCTAGTAGTCGAGAATTTTTCAAAAATCACTTCTAGCAATGATTCAGTACACAAGCGCATACCAAGCATCGTTGCTTGCAAGATGTTCACTTGATCGATCACTGCTGCTGGTATATCAGCGATGATATAACCGATAACATGCTGCTGAACCAATGGATAAAGGATATCGCGCTTTTTTTCACTCAGTTGTTTGGAGTCGGTCAGTATCGACAACGGTGTGTCTTTGAGCGGTTGTTCCTCAATGAGCCCTGACCAAGTCGCAGGTAATATTGCCGCCGCCACATTGACGCTGCCTAGTAGCGGGCCGCGCCCTGCTTCATCAACGCCGATTTGTAGTATTGATTGCTCCGCCTCTTGGTTATCATTAGTCAGATATTGAGTAAGTAACTCAGCGGTATTCATTTGCCCATATAAACGTATGGGCGCTGCTAACTGAATATATTGTCCTTTGACGTCAATATGCTCAATATTAATGTCAATTATTTGAGCTGAGCTTTCTGTACTGTGTTGAATATGCATAATATTAGAAGGTCTTTCTTGTTTAATTAGGATTAATAGTATCGGTATTTTGGATAAACCACTGTTCAATCACGCTGTTTGCAGGCTCATGGTTACTTTGCTGTTGTAGCGACTGCTTTGTCACTAGTAAGTCGTGTAATTGCTCGGCATAAGCGCGTGGTTGCAGCAATCGCATTACGGTGCGGCAGATATTGTCACCGCTCGCTTGCTCTTGAATCAGCTCAGGCACAATCGGTGCATTAGCCAATATATTAGGCAATGCCACATATGGCACTTTTACCAGACGCTTGGCTATTTGGTAAGTCAGCTGATTTAATTGATATACTACTACCATCGGCCGTTCAAGCAACATTGCCTCCAGCGTTGCTGTCCCAGATGCCAGCATCACGATATCTGATGCCGCCATGGCATGTTGGCTAAATTCCGGCTGGGTATCATCATAGACCACCACAATTGCTTCACGTAGCTGTTCTGAGCGTTGGTCGATCACTTCTTGTACGATATATTGATGGTTTTGATCGACCGTTGGAATGATGAAGCACAGCTTAGGATCTAACAGGATTAACTTTTGGATGCCATCAAGCATCAATGGCAGAATAGCTGTAATTTCACCGCGCCTAGAGCCTGGCATCACACAAATAAGCTGACTCACATCATCGAAACGTTCAATAAAAAACTGCTGTAATCCATCATTGTCCCAGACCAACTCACTACGACGTTGATTGATTGGTGTATCGATCAGGTTCTGATCAATGGTTCGTAGTAATGGATGACCCACACAGATCGCTGGATGGTTATGTCGCTCATAAACTGGCAACTCAAACGGGAATAGACATAGCACCAAATTGGTCGCCGCTTTAATATTATGGATACGCGACTCGCGCCACGCCCAGATAGAAGGACTGACGTACTGCACACAGAACACGCCTTGGGGCTTTAGTTTTTTGGACACGCGTAAATTGAAATCAGGTGCATCAATACCAACGAACCAATCAATATTAGCAGCCTTAAATGCGCTCAATAGCTCGCGGCGCGCTTTAAGCAAATCTGGTAGCTGCGACATTACCTCAACCAGACCCATCACTGCCAAACGCTCTAATGGGAAAATACTCTGTAGCCCTTGCGCATGCATCTTCGTACCGCCTACGCCTACCCAGACAATATCATCACGTAGATTATTCATTTGCCGCATAAAATCTGCGCCTAAGCTGTCACCAGATACCTCACCTGCGACGATGCCTATCACTAGCGGCATAGCATTTATATTTGGTACTTGAGAATCCGTCTCGGCTTGATGAATGAGGTCAGTATGGTGATGAGACGTAGCAGAATCTGTCATGACAAGCTCTCGATATTAGAAATACACAAAATAAAATAAACCGTTATTATAAAATATAACGTAATAAATCAGCGATACAGCATCACGGATAATGTGCACACTCATCCGTACTGTTTTAATGCCACAGTTTGGGCCACCCATCGCTAATGTTGCTATCATACTTGACGATGATACAAATAGCGAAATTCACGCATAAAATCTGAGCGTTATGCATCAAAAACTCAACCAACTCTTATTAATAGATAGAAAAACCAAATGCTAAACGTGCATTTAGAACGTCAAATATCATGCTAAGTCTCTATAAGTATAACTAAGTTTTAGTTTTCTCATTCCAGTTATCAGTCAATTAACTGCTCGACTACCCTTGTCAACCAACACTTTTGTCCGCATAATGAATGTTCCTATAAATCAGCTAGACGATATATAACCATGACAACATCAGTTACCCATAATGCAGATATTGACGACGTGAATATTGAAAAATTTATTCCTTTGATTACCCCCGCCGAGCTAAAAGCCGAGCTGCCTCTGTCAGACGACGCGTATAACACCGTACTAAAAGGTCGTAATACTATTCAAGATATCTTGGATGGTAAAGACAAGCGTTTGTTTGTGGTCATTGGCCCTTGCTCTATTCACGATATCAAAGCCGCTCACGAATATGCCGATCGTTTAGCCGTATTGGCAAAAGAAATCGAAGACAGTGTATTTGTGGTCATGCGTGTTTATTTTGAAAAACCTCGTACGACGGTTGGCTGGAAAGGCATGATCAACGACCCTGACATGAATGACAGCTTTGATATAGAAAAAGGCTTGCGCACGGCTCGTAAATTGCTACTTGATTTGAATGAAAAAGGTCTACCTTGCGCGACCGAAGCACTTGATCCAAATACGCCGCAGTACATTCAGGATCTAATCAGTTGGTCAGCCATTGGTGCACGTACCACTGAGAGCCAAACGCATCGCGAAATGAGCTCTGGTTTATCATGCCCAGTTGGCTTTAAGAACGGTACTGATGGTGGTATGACAGTTGCTGTAAATGCCATGCAAGCGGTTAAAGAAGGTCATAGTTTCTTAGGTCTATCGTCAGATGGTAAAGTCTCTATCATCAAATCTAAAGGTAATCCTTACGCGCACGTGGTACTTCGTGGTGGTAACGGTAAACCTAACTATGATGAAACTGCGGTAGCCCAAGTTGAAAACGAGCTGGCAAAAGGCAAAACCAATAGCAAGATTATGATTGACTCAAGTCATGCTAACTCAGGTAAAGACCCTTACCTACAACCGATGGTTATCAAAAACGTCGCCGAACAAATTCAAAATGGCAATAAATCAATTATCGGTATGATGATTGAGAGTCACTTAAAAGGCGGCAATCAAAAATTGACTGCTGATCTAAGCCAGCTTGAGTACGGCAAATCTATCACCGATGGTTGCCTAGATTGGGATAGCACCGTCACAGCACTACGTGACTTACGTGATATGGTAAAAGATGTGCTACCAAATCGCTAATAGCTATCCACGATAATTTATCGTCGAGCAAACAATAAAAAGCCCCTTGCGCATCAGTGCGAAAGGGGCTTTTTATTTATGAACATTCTATAAGAAACACTCTATTCTAAAATTTGATTAGCAATGACCAGCAACGATACATGTTTCGTTAATTGGTCAGAGCTAGCCTTATTTTTACATTAGTATTTTTATAACATTAATATTGCATTTCAATGCATATTGCACTGCTCTTAATTAACTATTTGCAGCACCTAACACGCTCTCTAAGCTTTCGAGCACATGCTTAGATGAGACATTCTTTTGTAAATCAACCAGCTGCTCATGCGCCATTTGACGACGAGGCTCAGCCAACGTATTCCAGCGGGCCAGTACTTGCAATAAGCGTGACGCTAACACAGGATTGGCATCATCTAATTTTTGAATCACGCCTGTATACATCTCTAAACCTTCTGCCGTCCAAAGTACCGTCGGTTGCGAGCTAAAAGCGCTGATAACTGAGCGGACACGGTTAGGCGTATTCCAATCAAAGTCCGTGTGCGTTAGTAGCGACTTGACCATATCAGGTGTCACATCGTCGGCGGCAGCTTGGACACTGAACCACAGATCGATAACCAAATCATTTGCTTGGAAACGCTCATAGAAGTCTGCTAAGTACTTATCTGCACCTGTCAATTGATGATTGACCATGGTCTTCAATGCACCAAAGCGCTCAGTCATACAGCTCGCATTGTCATACTGCTGCTGTGCCCAGTCTGCCGCATCATCCACATTGGCCGTCAATGCCATATCGAGTACGACATTACGCAGCGCACGAATGCCTCGAGCTTCAGCGCTATCCTCATAAGACTGCATTGGCAGGTTTTTGTAAAGCTCAGCCCATTGGCCTTTTAACTTATCAGCCACTTGCTTGTATAGCCCATCGCGCTGCTCTTTAACCAACACTGGATCGTAGTCTTTAGAAATAGCAGAAGCCAGCTCTTGCGCTGATGGAATATCAAGCAATCGTGCCGCTAGCATCGCATCATCAGCTGCTAAGACAGGCAGTGTCTGCGCTAATGCTTCTAGGTATACATCAGGGCTGCTCTTCGTACCTTGGCCTTGCAGCAAAATACGATTTACCAGCATTTGAGTTACTTGCCAGCGGTTAAACCCATTGGTTTCATGCTTAAGCAAAAACGCTAAGTCTGCATCTTGATAGTCATAAGTGAGCTGGACTGGCGCGCTAAAGTCACGTAGTAATGACACAACAGGCTCGCTCGCTATATTTTCAAAGACAAAGGTTTGCGTCGCCTCGTCAAGCAATAACATACGCTCAGCGACGATAGCGCCTGAGTCTTTATCAAACAATGCCGTTGCTACAGGTATCGGCAATGGTTTTGGTGCATCAAAGCCTTTGACATGGCGTGTCTGCTGATTCAAAGTGATGGTCAGCGTCTGTGCTGCGCTATCATAGGTTTGAGAACCCGATACCACTGGCGTACCAGGCTGACGATACCAATCAATAAAATTCTCGATTTTGTCATCAGTGATACTCAGCGCTGATAAAAAGTCCTCAACCGTTACCGCTTGTCCATCATAGCGACGGAAGTACTCATCTGTTCCTTTTCGGAAATCATCTGGCCCTAACGTATTGGCAATCATGCGTACAATTTCAGCGCCTTTCTCATAGACAGTCGTCGTATAAAAATTATTAATCTCAACAAAACTCTCTGGACGTACTGGATGTGCTAATGGGCCTGCATCTTCACTAAACTGATGGGCTCGCAGTGTCGCTACGTCATCAATACGCTGCACTGCACTTGACTGTTGATCTGCTGAGAATGACTGATCACGGTAAACGGTAAAGCCTTCTTTCAAGCACAGCTGAAACCAATCGCGGCAGGTAATACGGTTACCAGTCCAGTTATGAAAATACTCATGAGCAATAATGGCTTTTACGCTAAAACTGCGTACATCGGTGGTTGTTTCAGGGCTAGATAACACACAAGCGGTGTTAAAAATATTGAGACCTTTATTTTCCATTGCACCCATATTGAATTGGCTGACCGCCACAATCATATAGCGATCTAGATCGTAGGCTCGCCCGTAATTGACCTCATCCCATTTCATCGCATCTTTTAGGGCTTGCATACCGACATCACATTTATCGATATCAGCAGACTTGGCATACAACTCAAGCAATACTTCTCGACCTTCGCTAGTCGTATAAGAATCTGTCAATACATCTAAATCGGCTACCACACAGGCAAATAGATAGCTTGGCTTATTGGTTGGATCGTGCCAGATGGCATAATGGCGGTCTGGTGCATCGGCCACTTCACCTGCTTCGACTAAGTTACCATTGGCCAACAACGTCGGATAGCGCTTATCTGCTTCAAGTCGCGTGGTAAATATCGCCAACACATCAGGGCGATCAGGATAAAAAGTAATCTTACGGAAACCCTCTGGCTCGCACTGAGTCACAAACATCGTGTCGTCACCGCTACCGGCCATATATAAGCCTTCAAGCGCCGTATTGGTCTGCGGACAGATACGTACTTGAATATCTAAAGTAGCTCGCTCAGGAGCATTATGAATCGTCAGCTTACCCGCTTCCTGCTGATAATCCTCAGTGGTCAGTGCCTTACCGTTCATCGTAATCGTTAGCAGCTCTAATGACTCACCAAATAAGACGATATCCCCTGCCGTTTGACGTACCATCTCAAGCGTACTGTCTACCTGCGCGTAGTCTTCAAACAGCTTAATATCTAAATGTACTGTCTCGACATCAAAACTTGGTTTGGTATAGTCTTTTAGATTAATCTTGCTTGGCGCATGAGGCGGCACATCTGGCATTTCAGGATTGATGATTTTTGCATCAGTTTCAGCAGTAGACATATGGTGTCCTATTATTATCGGTGATTTGGTTATAAATTATTTTTAATGGGGATGAGTAATATATGATTAATATCATTTTACTATTCGCAAAAGGCAATAGTGTAAATAAAGACTTTATCTTTAGGCTAAGCGCTTAATAAACTAAGCACATAGACAAAGCTTCGCAGTAACTAAGCTAATTTTTATTACTAATTTGACTTTCTCGTTAAGCTTATAGCTAGATTGACCTAAATCGCCAAATTTCAAGTATGCAAAGTAAGATATCGTCGGTTCAAGATGATTTAAATATGAAACATACGTTATCAATTGGATAATGTCGTTGAAAATGATTTAATAGTCGTACTGATGACCAATCATTTAACTAACGGCTTATTATATGACAAAAAATACGGTGAAACGCGCAGACATTACCCTACCTTTACTTATAGAGTATGTTGACGCGCTACTACCTTCATTGACGACTCAGACAGAACTGTCACCTGAGCATAGCAAAGATAATAATGAGGCATTATGGGTAACACATAACCATGCGGATTTATTAGCACTACAAGCCCAACTTGACGATACTACATCTACTAATGAGAACACTGAAGCGAAGCTGAACGCACGACACTTATCAACGTTATCAGATCTTGCTAAACAACATGTACCTGATCGTTATGAGCTTGCTTGCTTTTGGCTACCCACCTTGTCAGAAGAGCTGACTCAGCACTATGTACCGCTACTCATGCGCTACCGTGACCTGTATGCCGCGCATTTGCTTATTGCATTGGACAGCTCGATAGATTTGAAACCTTATGGCTTTACGCCATTTGATATATTGAATGAGCCATCTCTAAATATTGATGATATTCAATCTATTACCTCATCAACCGTTACTGCGACGCTTTGGCAATTTAATCTATATGACTACAAACAACTGCCGAATTGGCTCAATGCTGACTACTGGGCCAACCCTGAAAACTGGGGCAAGCACCGCTGGTAATACGCTCGATTTTATCTATCGTAATTTACAGTAAAAATACTTACATAAATTAACATTTAGTATATTATAGATAGAGATTGCCTAAGTTTTATCGGAAGCAGTTTAAAAAAACAAATTTAATTAAAATTTTAGGAGCTCGTCATGTCAATCAGTTTTTCTAAGATCGCTGTTCTTGCTGTACTATCAAGCGCTGTTGCACTGACCACTGGTTGTGCTACCAAGCGCACTACTTCAGAAGTTGTGGTTGCCCCGCTAGGTATCCCAGATGGACAAGTTGGCTACAATGGTGCGGTTATCGTTGATAACTCAAACGCTGTCATCACGGGCGCTGAGAATATTCAAGCAGTGGTCTACTTTGCCTTTGATAGCAGCGAAATTACTGCTCAATCAGCGAGCGTCCTTAACCAACACGTAAGCCTGCTAAATTCAAACCCAGCAGCTACTGTCGTTATTGCAGGTCATACTGATGAGCGTGGTAGCCGTGAATACAACATGGCACTAGGTGAGCGACGCGCACAAGCTGCACGTAACTACCTAGCTGCTCAAGGTGTCACTGCAAACAACATCCGTGTGATTAGCTATGGTGAAGAGCGCCCTGCAGCAGCTGGTAACACTGAAGACGCGTATGCACAAAACCGTCGTGCTGAGCTGTCTTACTAAATTGTGACTTAGCGTTATTTATAGCGTTCGATGATTAAATAAAAGCCCAGCAATAGTATATTGCTGGGCTTTTGATATTTTTGACCAGATAATTAAATATAGATTATTTAGATAATACATAGCGTTCAGACTTACACACTCTTATATATTCAATTCTATAATAATCGTTTTTGATGACTATTAATATATGCCGAATTCTAACCTCACCCGGATACAGTACACTCAACTCGACACCACGACATGGTGTGTGACGGCTCAAGTGAGCGAGTCAATCAGTCATTTAGTCACTGGAAGGTTGTGGAATAAGTCATTATGGTTGTCATCATGCAATACGTCATATAAAAACATAATCAAGTTCAGTAGCTTAAACTGGCAATATCAGGTGGCGACAGCAGCACCTAGACACTTAGTACCTGCTCTAGCACGTAAACAGCGTCAGCAGCAGCGGCAAGGCGTCAGGCAACTATTGCAAGAGCTGCTTAAAAAATTAGAAATAGATGACACCTTGGATGAGTCAAGCTTTCCCTATCGGCTCGTCAACAGTCAGCATTACGTATGCTTTAGCCATACAGGAGCTGGTAGTTCAAAGCAAACTACAGAATCGAATCAGACAAATTTTACGCATTTACATAGCAAAATAGCGGTTGTTATCAGTCGTCAGCGTCCTGCTGGTATCGATATAGAGACCAATAATATTGCGTGGCATGTAGTCAAGCGTTTCTATTCAGAAAGCGAGCTAGCCATTTTACAGGAGCTATCTACAGAACAGCGTGAACGCACTGCCAAACTGTTATGGCAAATAAAAGAAAGCTTTATCAAAGTCAACCAATATACATTAGCTCAAGGCTTAGGTATGGATTACTCTCACCTTATTCCTAGCTTGATTGAAAATAATAGAGAGGTTAACGCTTCTTCTGTAATCACTGATATTAAGAACACAGATTACCAATCTGTTTACCGCATTGCCACGTTACAATCGCAGCAGACTGTCATCGTTTTTTAAGCAAGGTTTTCTAAGTAAAGTTCAAACCTGATTTTTAGAATATCTTTCATTATTTTATTTTAGACATAAAAAAACGACCCTAAAAAGGATCGTTTTTTTACTTTCTACTAACGACAGTATTTAAACTGTGATTAGCTTAGAAACGGTAAGTTGCACCAACTTTAACGATTGGCAACCACTCTAACCAATCTTTGTCTTCTAGCTCTTGCTCAGCAAGTTTAGCAACTTGACCCGCATTAAGACCAGAAGGTATATCAGTAACACCGTTAGAAACTCTCACAACATCTTCTGGGTCAGTTGCATTTACTGTAGCATCTGTTTTACCCATGTAAGCTGCGCCAATTTCACCAAATAGACCAAAGTTATTTGTGATGTTCGGACGGAAACCGATAGTAGCGTAAGGAGCTAGCTTGTTACGATGCTCCATAGTACCTTGTAAAGTACCTACATCATCTGCGTTGTATGACACATCATTAATTTTGTAAGTACCGCCTTCAGAGTTAGCAGTTACATCAAAATCGTTGTCTGGAACGATGATACCAGCACCAACTGTGAACCAGTTACCAGTAGGACGTAATTGTACACCTAGGTATGGGTTACTAAAGTCAGCATCTACATCATAGTTTACGTCGTCTGCATCGAAATCACCGCCGAAAAGGTCAGCTACATCGCCACCTGCCCAACCAGCTTGTAGTTCAGTTTTCTCATTCATTGACCAACCGATATTCGCACCATAACCTAGAGTACCAACTTCAGCGCTAACAGATGCTGGGTTCACTACTTTACTGAAGAAACCTTTAGTGCCACCAACAACAGCGCCAGTAGTGTTGCTTACTACACCAGCGTTAGCATCATATGCGTAAGAAGCAGGTTCTGCTTGATAGGCAACAGCAACTGGCTCAACTTCATATGCAACTGCAGCGTTGTCATCAACAACGATAACTGGATCAGCAGCTAATGCAGCAGTTGATGCTAGAACAGCAGCAGAGATTGCCGTCAATTTAATAAATTTCATAATTATTCTCCTAAAGTGTGAAATAAACCCGCCCATAAAAAATGATGATTGTGCTTTTGTTAAACCATCATTTTGTTGAGGTGATTAAAACAATTCTGACTTGAAAAGTCACCCCTACTGATGCTGTTTTTATTTGCCATTATGTAAAGATTGCATAGGTACTGTAATAATTGCTACACCAATCTGTAAAAATTCGCTTTTATGTTACATAACGTCCTTAAAGTAACCAAACAGCGTAAACATGAGACTTCGCTTGCTTAATGTTTATGTAAGGGTATTGCAAAACATGTCCACATAATTATCTAGGGCGTGTCTTCAATTCACTCGATAGTTATCTAAATGGGCTAAAAATAGCTAAATTTTGCCAAACATCGTCAAATCGCTGGTTAATATCCCGATATTATCTGCACTATTTTCCTCGTTTGACGGCAACTTATCTCATTTTTATCACCATTTTTGAAATGAAGACACGCCCTAGAACGCACTTTGAATCAATGACAGTTATATGGCTTAACCTTACCGAATAGTGTGCCTTGTGAGTTAACGTATCTATTGTTACTTATATGAGAAAATCTACACCAACAAATAAAACGATATAAATGATCTCATATAACGCGACTAACGCTTGCCTCAAGCGGATATTATGCTAAATTAGTTGTTATAATAGATTTGTTATAGAACGTCAGTATTGTCACCATTTGTCTTATTTATGAAAATTTTGTGATGCTGTCTGCTCTATTTCTTTACTCCTACTGAGTCATATATATGCCTAAAGTATCGTCGATTACCCGTGTACTAGAAATCATCGAAGCAGTGTCCTATGCTTCAAAACCGCTTTCTCCACTTGAGCTCTCACAAGAGCTAGATATCCCTAAACCGACCATTCATAGATTGATTCAAAATTTGGTTGATGATGGTTTTTTGACTGTTGATATTGGTGGCAGTATTATCCCTGGTAAGCGCGTACGCAATTTGAGCGTTGAGCTATGGCAACAACGACTGTTCTTTAACGAGCGGCAGATGATTTTGCAAAAACTGGTTGATGAGCTTAAAGAAACTTGCGGTATTGGCATTCCCTATCATATGAATATGATCTATACCAACCGTGCTCAGACGACCTTGCCACTACAGATTTATCTTCCTGTCGGGGCAAAGTCACCTATGTGGTGTACAGCGACTGGCAAGCTCTATCTAAGCCAATTATCTACGACTAGCCGTATGAAAATATTACAAGGGTTACCACTAGATAAGTTCACTAAGAATACCATTACTGATATCGATGCATTAAATGCCGAGCTTGATCGTATCGCTGATACTGGTATCGGCATCGATAACGAGGAGTTTATCTCTGAGATGGTCGCAGTGGCTGTACCTATACTGGACAAAAAGTCACGCTATCTGGCTTCTCTCTATCTGCATGCACCAACCATACGGGTATCACTTGATGATCTATTGACCCATGTACCACGACTGCAGAAAGCTGCGCAAGACGTTCAGACGCTCGTCTACGATCTGCAAAGCTAATATTATCTATTAGCCATCAAAAAAGGTCTACGCTATGATTTTAGCGTAGACCTTTTTCTTTTTAGCAAATGCATTCTCTTAATTAATGCCACCTACTAATGATACGAAAAATTCTTAATATTAGTATCTTTAAGAATTGGTATTCCTAAAAATTGATATGTCTAAGAAGGTTACATTCAAAAGAGAGACAGTCAAGAGAATCATGTTTAAGACAATAATGAGACATCATGACGTCCGATAATGCTAGAGAAGTCTTTATCACCATTCTCTACAGTATGTGAGGCATATAACTCTGTTGCTTTGGCACCCATTGGTGTTTCTACTTCAGTGTCTTGAGCAGTCTGCATCGCAAGGTTTAGATCTTTTTGCATCAATTTGCTCATAAAGCCCCCTTGATAGCCATTGCTAGAGGGCACGTTTTCCATGACTTTTGGATAAGGGTTATAAACTTCTAGTGTCCAGTTACGCCCTGAGCTCTGTAGCATGATGTCTGATAGCACTTTGGGATCTAAGCCGTTCTTGACGCCTAGATTAATCGCCTCTGCCGTCCCTGTCATCAAAATACCTAACAGCATATTGTTGCAAATTTTTGCGACTTGTCCTGCGCCGTGCTCGCCAGCATGAAAGATATTTTTCCCCATCACAGCAAGTATTGGCTCAGCCTTAGCAAAAGCGGCATCATCGCCGCCGACGATAAAGGTCAAACTACCAGCAACTGCCCCACCTGTACCGCCAGAAACTGGTGCATCCAAGAAGTCTATACCAAGCTTATCTGCCGCCTCTGCTACCGTCCTTGCATCAGCCGCCGCAATCGTACTACTGTCAATCACAAGCGTGCCTTTTGGCAGTTCTGCAAGTAACCCATTAGAGCCACTATCACCCAAGTACACCGAATGTACATGCTGACCTGCAGGTAACATACTAATCACGACTTGAGTATTACTTGCAGCGTCTTTAGGACTTTTTGCGACACTAGCCCCTGCTTTTGCTAGGCGCTGGGTTGCAACCTCAGACAAATCAAAGACAGATAGCTCATAACCTGCCTTTAATAAGTTCTCTGCCATTGGCGCACCCATATTCCCAAGCCCAATAAAGGCAATATTTGGTTTAGAGTTATTATTATCCATCGTACTTGTATCCTTTGTACCCATCTCATCACTCCTTGATGATTTATGATGTAGCAATAGCTACATACTATTTAACAGTATTTATTAGTGAATATTGCTTATTAATGAATGCTGCTATCTTATGTCTTAGCATCATTCTTCAAAGCGTTATAAAGTCGCTGACTGTTTTACGTTATAAATTTCTTTTAGGCAGTTAGCGGACATACTGACTACCCAAAGCGTCACTACCTAACCAATCGCTCAAAGGATGCTCACCTTTTGCATAAGGATTGACAAAATGCTGGTCGATATACGCCTGCCCTTCTACACTGATACAATCTACTAATGAGCGCGACCATTTAGGACTTCTATCTTTATCAATCAATAGCGCCCGCACGCCTTCTTTGAAGTCAGGATTGGCCGCGCAATGTACTGCGACATTGGTCTCTAAATACAGTACTTGTTCGATCGATAGGTCAGCGACTTTGTGATACAACGCATAGGTTAATGCAGCCGTGACTGGGCAGCCATGCCGATAGGTTGCAACTGCTCGCTGAGTCCAACTGTCTTCTGCAAAGTCTTGGTTTAGCTGCATGAGTGCTTCATCGCTTTGTAGCAACGCATCAATATCAGCCAGACCACCACTATTCATTAGTTGCTGAATAGGTTGCCAATATATTGCAAGCTTACTATCTGGCAGTTCGGCTACTGGCAACTCAGCAAGCGCACGGCTGACAATACTATGCGCACTATTGTTATGGCACTTATCTGCACCGCTCGTGTTATCGACTGCCTGCCAGTCGCTCTGTCTGAGGCGCTGCATGACGGCATCATAGTCATGGCTGGCAACGGCATACTCTGCCAGATTGGCCAATAGCGCGTCACTGCCATTGCACATCGCGCCAGTTAGACCTAAAAACAAACCCGTCTTAGCAGGCATACGCTGCAAAAACCAACTGCCAGATGCATCAGGGAACAGTCCAATAGTGACCTCAGGCATGGCAAAACGTGTGCGCTCAGTGACCAGACGATGACTACATCCTGCCATCAGTCCCATACCGCCGCCCATGATGATGCCATCGCCCCAAAGTATTAATGGTTTCGGATAAAAATGCATTTGACGATAGAGACGATACTCATGACTGAAAAACTCAGTAGCATACGGGTTTGGCATGGGTGCACTGGTAGACATACTGTCATAGAGCTTACGAATATCACCGCCCGCACAGAATGCTTTGTCGCCCGCACCTTTTAACACAAGCGCAACCACTTGCTCGTCCGCTTGCCACTGCTCTAACTGCGCTGAGAGCAATTGACACATATCAACGCTGAGTGCATTAAGCGATTTGGGTGTATTAAGTGTCATGATCCCAATCAAGTGACCGCAATCTGTCGGTTCAGTATTGAATAACACAGGTGCTTCTTGTTTAGTATCGTTCGTCGCTGTCATAGCTGATGTCATAAAAGTGACCTACAAAATTAAATAATAGAAATGGCTCAAGCGTTTTGACTGCTGTTTATTTGTTTTGCCAATTGGGTTTACGCTTTTCTAAAAAGGCTTGTACCCCTTCGCGCTGATCGTTGGTATCAAACAATTTCACGAAAGCTTCACGCTCATGGATAAGATTTTGCGCAGGCGGGGTATCTCTAGCCGCCTGAATCAGTTGCTTGGAATAACTGACGGCGACGGGTGATTGCTTTGCTACTTTTTTTGCTAAGTCCTGAGCGATTTGCAGACCTTCACCTTTTGCAGTGACCTCTTCAACCAGACCGATACGCAATGCTATATCTGCATCGACGCGCTCGCCGCACAGTATCATGCGCTTAGCCCAACCCTCTCCTACTAACATAGCTAGGTTCTGTGTGCCGCCTGCACAGGGCAGTAATCCCACACCTGTCTCTGGCAGTGCCATCTGGGCGTGCGCTTCTGCGATACGAATATCACATGCAAGCGCACATTCAAGTCCACCGCCCACCGCATAGCCATTGATGACAGCAATACTGACACCGCGATAGGCAGATAGGGCCTCAAACGCTTCGCCAAATGCAATCGCCATGCTGATGGCACGGCCTTTATCACCATCTGAGAAATTGTTTAAATCTGCACCCGCTGAAAAGAACTTTTCGCCATCTCCATGCACGATCAGTGCATAGACATCGTCGTTGGCATTGAGGTCGGTAATGAGCTGCTTAAGTGCATGTAGACTGTCCATCGTCCACGTATGTGCCGGTGGGTTATTCAACGTCAATGTTGCGGTATGGCCATTAATTGATAGCTGTAGATTTGTATAATCTGTCATAAAACATCCTTGTTTCAGTAGATCGAGATAAATTAGCGAAGTTGGCTTAGCCCTTCATCTTGCAAGACTTGACGCGAAATAATCACGCGCATGATCTCATTGGTGCCTTCTAGAATTTGATGCACACGCAAATCGCGTACGTGGCGCTCAAGTGGATACTCGTTTAGATAACCATAGCCGCCGTGCAATTGCAGAGCTTCATTGGCAACATCGAAACAAAGGTCGGTGGAGAGACGCTTGGCCATTGCGCAGTAGGTAGACGCTTGTCCATCGTTGTTGTCAACTTTATCAGCTGCTAGATACAGCATTTGGCGTGCGGCGATGGTCTGGGTCAACATATCAGCAAGTTTAAACTGTACCGATTGTAAGCTAGCAATCGGGCTACCAAACTGGCTGCGCTCTTGCACATAACTGGTTGCGGTCTCTAACGCCGCTTGTGCCGTACCTACCGCGCAAATACCGATATTGATACGACCACCATCGAGTCCTTTCATAGCGATACGAAAGCCTTGGCCTTCCTCACCTATCAGGTTTTCTGTTGGGACTTTGACATCTTTAAAACTAATCGTGCGTGTTGGCTGTGCTTTCCAGCCCATCTTATGCTCATTTTTACCATATTCAATACCAGCACTATTGGCATCTACAACAAACGCTGATACACCTTTTGGCCCAGCACCACCAGTACGCGCCATCACCACCAATACATCGGTTGAACCTGCGCCAGAAATAAAGGTTTTTTCACCGTTCAGTACGTAATGATCGCCCCGCTTCTCCGCTTTGGTACGGAGTGAGGCCGCATCAGAGCCTGCGTTTGGCTCTGTTAGGCAATAGCTGCCAAGCCACTCACCGCTGACCATATTGGGCAAATATTTTTTGCATAGGCTATCGCTACCATATTCGCCGATCATCCATGCGGCCATATTATGGATGCTCATATAAGCCGCCACGGACGTATCACCCCATGCCAGCTCTTCGAATACCATTGCTGAGTCAAGTCTTGGCAGGCCCAAGCCATCATACTCTGGATTGGTGTATAGCCCCAAAAAGCCAAGCTCACCAGATTTTTTGATGATGTCCACTGGGAAATGCGAGGTGCAATCCCATTCAGCAGCGTTCGGTTTGAGCTCTTTTTGCGCAAACTGACGGGCCGTTTGGCGAAAGGCAACTTGGTCATCGGTCAATGAAAAATCCATAGGGTCATCCTTGTTCTTATAGATCAAATAGAGGGCTTAAATCTCAGATAAACGTCAATGAAAACGCTAATAAAAATATTGGTCAGAGATTTTATAAGACATTAGCGCTATATGATAACGGCATAACGATAATCAAATTGCGTTCAATAGTACCGCAAGTCGTATTAACGTCATACCGAAAATACAGTAATCCGACGATTAAATCGAAATTGTCGTGTTAACACCGCGGCTCGCTTCATCATCGAACCAACGTGCCGTCACTGTCTTCGTCTGAGTATAGAACTGTACGGCTTGCTTGCCATAAGGACCTAGGTCGCCAAGCTTACTGGCACGTGAACCTGAGAATGAGAACATTGGAAGTGGCACAGGAATCGGCAAATTAATACCGATTTGACCAACCTGAATGTCTTGCTGGAACTTATGTGCGGCTGCGCCTGACTGAGTAAATATCGCCGTACCATTGCCATGTGGATTGGCATTCAGTAGTTCAATCGCTTCGTCCAAGCTGTTAGCACGCATGATACATAGTACTGGACCAAAGATTTCTTGTTGATAAATTTGCATATCACTTGTGACATTATCAAAGATAGTTGGACCGACGAAGTTGCCTTTCTCAAACCCTTCAACGGTAATTCCACGGCCGTCTAGAATCAAGCTCGCGCCCTCTTCTACCCCAGTATCAATCAAGTGCTCGACACGGGCCTTTGCAGCAGGCGAAATCAATGGTCCCAAATCCTTGTCATTTTTCCCAGCTGAGACGACCAAGCTTTCCGCTTTTGCTTTAATATCATCAATCCACTCACCAGCTGCGCCTACTAGCACGACCACTGATAATGCCATACAGCGTTGACCAGCTGCACCAAATGCTGCGCCTGCTAGCTGATTGAGCGTTTGCTCTTTATTGGCATCAGGTAAGATAACACCATGGTTTTTCGCGCCCATCATGCACTGGGCACGCTTACCTGATTGGCTAGCACGCTCATAGACGTGTTTGCCTACATGAGTAGAGCCGACAAAAGAGACGGCTTTGATATCTGGATGGTCGCAGATAGCATCGACGGTTGCTTTGCCACCATGTACTACGTTTAGCACGCCTTCTGGTACGCCCGCTTCAATCGCTAGCTCTACCAAACGCATAGTCACCATCGGATCTTGCTCAGACGGTTTTAGGATAAATGTGTTGCCCGTAGCAATCGCCATTGGGAACATCCATAGCGGAATCATCGCTGGAAAGTTGAATGGCGTAATACCAGCACAAACGCCGAGTGGCTGCCAAATACTATAAGTATCGACCCCTGACGCAACGTTTTCTACGAAGTCGCCGATTTGCAGATTGGCGATACCAGCGGCATGCTCTACCACTTCTAGACCGCGAAACACATCACCGCGCGCATCTGCAATCGTTTTGCCTTGCTCTGCGGTCAAGATTTCTGCCAGCTCATCCATATGATCGCGAATCAAAGATTGATATTTCAAAAAGATACGCGCACGCGTGGTGATTGGCGTTTTGCGCCATGTTGCAAACGCAGTCTGTGCGGATGTAACCGCTTGGTTAATCTCATCATTGGTGGTTTGCGGCACTTTGGCGATGACTTCTTGCGTCGCTGGATCAGTGATATCAATCCATTCGTCGGTGTTTGATTGTACGAACTGACCATTGATAAGCTGTTGAACGTGGTGCATAAGATATCCTTATCTTTTTTGCGAGACTACCGTGTGACGGCACCTAGATATTTATTAGAAAAGTAAAAGCAATGAGGGTTTGTCTATAAAACATTCATAAAAAATTGAATTTTAAAATGATTTATTTTGTATCGTTATTAACTATAACAATAAATCAATTTTACGGTCAAGCGCTTTATCAAAATTTTCGCTAAGTTTGTTTTGTTAAAGGGGATTTATCCAAATATTAGAAACAAAAAGCCCATGATTGCTCATGAGCTTTTTGAAGTTAACCTGACTTTGATACGCGATGAACAACATCACTATTTTTGTATGAGGCTAATTTATACCAATCAATAATCTTTCATCGCCTGCTTGATCGCATCGATTGCTGTTGGATTGTCAAGCGTTGACATGTCTCCTGTTGGCTGGTCTTCCGCTAACGCACGAATTGAGCGACGTAGGATTTTACCCGAGCGAGTCTTTGGTAATGCCTGTGGGAAATAGATAGCAGCTGGTCGTGCGATACCGCCCAAAGATTTGACGACAGCACCTATTACTTGTTGCTCGATGCGGAAACGGTTTTCGGTGGTTTCAATTTGCGTCTGATCTTTTAGGACGCAGAACGCAATAGGTAGCTCACCTTTTAGCTCGTCTTGAATACCCACTACGGCACACTCTGCCATCTCTGGATGCGTACTGATCGCCTCTTCAATCTCTTGTGTGCCTATGCGATGTCCTGCGACATTGATCACATCATCGGTACGCCCTAAGATATAGAAATACCCTTCTTCATCTGTTACTGCATAGTCCGAGGTTGAATACTGCTGACCGTCAAACAGACCAAAATAACTGCTGATAAAGCGCTCGTCATTGCGCCATACTGTGGTCAGACAACCAGGCGGCAATGGTGCTTTAATCGCAAGCAACCCTTTTTCGCCAGCCTGACAAGGATCGCCTGTTTCCTCATTGATAACATGCGCCTCATAGCCATACATCGGGTAACCAGGTGACCCCTGCTTGTGCGGCTTATGATTGAACTTTGGCGTATGGCTCAAGATTGGCCAACCAGATTCTGTTTGCCAATAGTGATCTAAAATTGGTACGCCTAGATGCTGAGTCAACCAACTAGCCGTCGATTCATCAAGCGGTTCACCTGCGAGAAAGAACGACTTCACACTGGACACATCGTAGCGCGTCATCCAGCTTTCGTCTTGTTTTTTGAGCATACGCACGCCTGTGGGCGCAGTGAATAAAATATTAACTTTGTTAGCTTCAACGATACGCCACCAAATACCTGGATTTGGCATATGCGGCAAGCCCTCATACATGATACTGGTCATACCTGCTAGCAGTGGCGCATAGATCGTATAAGAGTGTCCTACAGCCCAGCCAATATCAGATATCGCCCAGAACGTCTCGCCAGCCTTACCGTCATAGACATAATCTATCGACGTCGTCAGCGCGACTGCATGACCACCTGTATCGCGTTGCACCCCTTTAGGTGTACCAGTAGTACCAGAAGTATAAAGCAAATAGGATGGGGTGTTTGACTCGAGCCAAACTGGCTCTACGACTGCATTTGCCTCACAGCTATGACGACGCTCGGTTGCATAATCAACATCGATCGCTTTGGTTTCAAATGGCAATATACCGCGATTGACCACTAGCACATGCTCTGGTTTGACAGTCGCTTGCTCGACGCCTTGATTGACTAGGTTTTTATAATTGACGACCTTACCACCACGTAGCCCTGCATCTACGGTAATGACCATTTTGGCTTCGGCATCGTCCATACGGATAGCCAAGTTATGTGCGGCAAACCCACCAAACACGACTGAATGCACGGCACCAATACGAGCACAAGCCAGCATGGCATAAGCCGCCTCTAATATCATCGGCATATAGATAATGACACGGTCACCCTTGCCAATACCGTGACGCTGTAGCACATCGGCAAAATAATTAACTTCTTTATACAAGTCATTATAAGTTAGGCGACGCTTGGTATAGTCTGTATAAAACTCAACGTTATTGCCCAAATCCTTAAACGAATCAACAACTGCTGGAAAGGTTTCTATCAACTCTTGATTAATCTCTGATGACACCCACACAAAAGCATCTTGCTCTGCACGGTCTACCAGATGACGATCGACACAGTTATAACAAAGATTGGTCTCACCGCCGACAAACCATCTGGCAAAAGGCAGATTGCTGTCATCTAGAATTTGTTCAGGCTCTTTATGCCAATAGATACGCTTCGCCTGCTCAGCCCAAAACTGCTCTCGATCCGTAATGGACTCTTGATAAATATCAGCGAAGTTTGGCGTGTCTGTCATTTGGGTAGAAACTGAGGATTGGGAATGGTCGCTCATAGTAGCTGTCCTTAGCATAAACGAGAAATGAGGCAATAGTATTTTGTAGTTAAGGCACTCAATAAGTTGTCACGGTACTCACCTCGCACGGTGCACTGTCTGCGTGCAATTGGCTGTTACCAACTCTAAAATGCTTCAACTATAAAAAACCATGTCTTAGTAAATACTGGTCATCCTTGCCAGAATTAAAAAACCGATACGATATGTATCGGTTTAAAATGTAGCAGAGCCTATCGGAAAGGTCAACTATTAAGCGTGTAATACGTGCTACATTTTGACGAATACAAATATTTGAACATTTAACTAATACTAATTATATCTCAGTTTGATTGGCATACATCTCACGCATGACTTTTTTGTCATGTTTACCAACAGAGGTTTTTGGTAGCTCATCAACGAACTTAAACTGGCTTGGCACACCATACTTAGGAATGATACCGCGCTCTACCGCTTTTTCTGCAATCGCTTTGATATCATCAGCACTAGTATCCTTAGCATCAGGCTTTAGCACCACCAAAGCCAGTGGACGCTCGCCCCATTGCTTATCACGCACCCCAATCACTGACACATCGGCTACTGACGGATGTAGTGATAAAATAGTCTCAATCTCTAGTGATGAAATCCACTCACCACCTGATTTGATCACATCCTTTAAGCGATCGGTGATTTTGATATAGCCATCAGGACGTATGTAAGCGATATCTTGGGTATGCATATAGCCATTTTCCCACAGCTCTTTGCCAGCGTCGTCGTTTTTAAGATAGCTTTGGGTCAACCAAGGCGCACGCAATACCAGCTCACCTGTATTTTCTGGCCCAGTTCCCACTGACTTGTTGCCTTCGCCCCATACCTGAGCGTCAACCATGAGTACGGGCTTACCTGTCATACAACGACGGGCAATGTCTTCTTCCTCTGTCATTTCAGGCTCATCGAGACTAAAACCCGTTAAGCTAATAAGCGGGGCGGTCTCTGACATTCCATAGCCTGTGTAAACTTCAATACCTTGGGCCATCGCCGTTTTTGCTAGACCTTCGGTCAACCTTGAACCACCAATAATCATTTTTAGACCATTAAAGCTAGCGTCGCGGTCTTGTGCTTCTTTGAGTACCATTTGCAAAATCGTTGGTACACAATGGGTGATACTGACCTTTTCATTGACAATTAAGTCCATCAACGTATCAGGCGCATAGCGACCTGGATAGACTTGCTTTAGACCCACCATGGTTGCTGTAAACGGAAAACCCCATGCATGTACATGGAACATTGGCGTCATCGGCATATAGACATCACCATAGCTCACGCCTTGCTTATCAGGCAGCATCCCCAAAGTTGCCGCTTCTGCTAGTGTATGTAGCACTAGCTGACGATGGCTAAAGAAAACCCCTTTTGGATCACCTGTCGTGCCTGACGTATAAAAGGTCGTCGCAATGGTATTTTCATCAAAATCTGGGAAATCAAATTCGCTATTGGCAGCTTCTAATAGCGCTTCATATTCGCCTGTGACACGGCTTTGGTTGCTACCAAAGATACCTTCAGCAGTGACACCATTGTCATCAAGCCAGATAATATGCTCAATACTTGAGTTCTCGAACTGATAGTCTTTCACCAATGGCGCAAACTCAGAGTTGAGCATGAGCACTTTAGGCTTGGCATGGTTGATGGTATAGAGGATTTTTTCAGGTGATAAACGGATATTGACGGTCTGTAAAACGTACTCTGACATTGGTACGGCAAAATAAGACTCAAGATAGCGATGACTGTCCCAATCCATCACGGCAACCACATCACCTGCATCGAGCTTTAAATCTGCCAATACATTGGCCAGGCGATTGATACGCTCAAACAACTCTTTATAAGTCAGGCGCTTTTTGTCCGCATACACAATCTCTTGATCTTGCGATACCGTTTTTGCACGGCTTAATAACTGCTTGACCAGTAATGGATAATCATAGGCTGATGGTGCACTGTGGTAAATGTTTGGCATAGATCTGACTTCCTTGTTTGTCGTACTTATAAGGGATAAATAACAATAATCAAGTTAATAGCAGCATCAAATCTACTGCGCTAACCATTTTAATTTTTATAATAATAAGGTCTGTTAAACATTCAAATGTGGTGCTGGCAGTCACTATTTTTTAGACAATATGCAGTGCAATTTTTGACGCCTAGTCATTCTAGGTTAGACAATTTCGCCATATATTGGCAAAAAATAGTACTGCCCTGAAAGGCTGATGCTAAAATCACCCCAAACGTTGTTGCAAGCCTAGCTAAGGTCTCGACATTATCGTCGGCTTGCGCCTCGTTTGGTGCACCTTTAGCAATCAGCAGCCCTAATATTTTAATGTTTAACAGACCCTAACATCGTTATTGATAGTAAGAAAAAAGCGGCGCTGTGTAAAGCGGTCTTACATTAAGTATCATAAGATGGCTAACTAAACATATGCTACATCAGACAGCCAGTCACTTTGCCCGTACTGTAGTTTTAATCATTCCAAAACTGGCTATTAATAACGCCAGTACCTGCACAAACAATAACAACCATACGGTAAGAGACCACTGCCCTCGCGCATAAGCTATGCCACCCAGCCATGCCCCTAGCGTACCGCCTGTATAGTAGCCCATATAATATAGACCCGATGCTAATGAGCGACCCTTTTTCACATTGACCGCGATATAGCTGATGGTCGCCGACTGCGTAATAAATACACCTGACGACATAATAGCCAGTCCTATAATCACCCCCCATAATGGCGTGACCAAAGTTAATAACAATCCAACCATAGATACGACGATAGCTACCCGTACTGTACGCGCTGAGCCAAATCGGCGTAGCAATGTCGTAGACAGCGGCGTGATAATAACACCAAGCAAATATACCGCAAAAATATTGGCGAGCGCACCAGTACCAAGCTCATAAGGCTTATCTGCCAAATGTAAATTGATAAAAGTGAAGCAGCCTACAAGGGAGAACAGCACGCAAGCGCCAAGCAGACATGCTGTTACCACATAGCGGTTGGTGACATGCTCACCCAGCGTCTGTATCGCCGAGCGAAAATTGGGGTTTGCCACAAAGTGACGAGACGATGGTAGCATCTTGCCGACCCATATTGCCCCCAGTAGCGTCATCGCCGTCATCACATAGTAGCCATGACGCCAGCCTATCAGCTCATGCAAATGCCCTAGCAAGAACCGTCCCATAAAGCCGCCAAGCACGCATCCTGACACATAAAAGGACATCAGCTCAGTCATTGCCCGGCCCTCAAACTCCTCACCGATATAGGCAATTGTCACCACCGTAATACCCGGTACAGACAATCCTTGCATGAAGCGCCAAATGCCGACCCATTCAATGCTTGAGCTCTGGGCAATGAGTGCTGTTGGTATCGCTAAAAACAATAAAGCGCCAACGATAAACGACTTGCGTCCGACCGCATCTGAAAGCATGCCTAAAAATGGTGACATAATGGCAATGGCTAACACAGTGGCACCAACGATCATGCCAGCCTGTACTTCAGTCGCAGCAAAATCCACCATCATGACCGGTAGCACCGCTTGGATAGAGTACACTTGCAAAAAAGCAAACATACCTATCAGGCCAATTGTGAGCTTCAATATCCACGACGTTGAATGATTGGAGGTGACTGGTGGCACAGCTGTTATATTTTGGATCTGATCTTTAGAATTATTCACAGGGGATCTGACTATATTGGTTATACCATGACTGCAAATAATAACCGTCACTGGCGTGGATGGTAGAGAGGAATAACGGTGATTTATGCTAAATATATAAGCAAAAGCACCATTATTAAACGATAAATGTTCATCATAATGACAAGCCAATTATGGTAGCACATTCACTAATATACTCAGGTTTAAAAGTGTTATTAACGCTTGATAGATTCTTTATTTGGGCTAGAGATTATCGTAGAAAAACTTGACTAGGAATCACATTTCGACTTGAGACGGTGAAGACAGTTTTCGACTCGCAAGGTCAAGATCAACGTTACGTTTATTGCACATACAGGATAGTATGGTTAGATGCTATTAACGCACTTGTTAATCATTTAACTATTTTAACGATTGATAACAATGACAGTTAACAATCACTATCTAAGTCTATTTTTGATAACCTAAAGAAGTGCACGACCACACAACCTTTTAAAATACAATTTACTATGATGAAAAATATGGTGCTTCCAAAAATTATTATCGCGATGAGTACATTGGTTTTCTCTACAATGGCTGTAGCAGAAATAACTGTGTCCGAAACTAAGGTTAAAGGTCTCAGTCCAGTTGAATCCACACTCGACACTACAAACTCACTAGCGGCAGTAGACTGTATAAAGGATGACGCTATCACTGCTACTGAGCTCACAAAAACACGTGATAACGGTCCGTTTTCTATAAAGTCCAAGCATGTGAGTCGCCAATCAGCCAATGGTTTTGGTGGCGGTACCATACATTATCCAACGGATGCTGGTAGCTGTGGTCTGCTAGGTGGTATCGCGGTAGTGCCAGGTTACGTGTCTTATGAGTCTTCTATCAAATGGTGGGGACCGCGTCTAGCCTCTTGGGGATTTGTCGTTATCACTATTAATACTAGCTCCATTTATGATAATCCGGATAGCCGTGCTGAACAATTGAGCGCGGCTCTCGATCACCTTGTCGCTGATGAAACAGTGGGGCATATGATAGATCCAAATCGTTTGGGCGCGATTGGCTGGTCAATGGGCGGCGGCGGTGCGCTACGATTGGCAACTGAGCGCAGTACGGTGCAAGCAATAATTGCACAAACACCCTATCACGATACGAGCTATGGCGCGATGGATACGCCTGCTCTATTCATCGCTTGTGAAAATGACCGTATCGCCCCGAATAAAAAATATACCAATATCTTTTATCAAAAAGCTGACGGTCCAAAAATGAAGGTCGAGATTAACAACGGCAGTCATTTCTGTGCCAGTCATCGTTTTAACGAGAAACTATTAAGTAAGCCTGCTATCGCATGGATGCAACGTTATATTAATGGTGATACCCGTTTCGATAAATTCTTATGTGGCAATGAAAGCTACAAAAATGATCCTCGTATCTCAGCCTATGATTACGAAGACTGTTTATAAGCTATTTTCAATCTACTTACGAAAGGGAGAACAGCTTTCACTGTTAATCATGACATTTGAATAACAACTCTTTTTTATTTTTACACATTTACATTGCTTCTATCTTTTTTAGTACAGACATTACAGCCATAAAAATCAATAATTATATAGTCAATCCTCTATAAATTGGATACGGTGTCAGGCTCGCTTAGTCTACAACTTGTAATACTTTCACTAGCCTTCCTTGTATCCAAATTATATTGAACTGACTGTAGGGTGCTACAAACAAGTAAAATGATTGAATAAATGAACGATTAAGGAGCAATGTTAATGACTGATGAAATGTATGATTTGGGTGCAGGTTTCTGGAGTATTCGAGGCTCATTTATTAAAAATGGCATACTTGATATTGGTGTCCAATGTGCGCTCATAAGACTATCATCAGAGCGATTTATCTTTATAGATAGCTATACATTAACTGGCGATGTGCGTCAACAAGTCATGGCATTGACCAATGATGGTCAAAATGTCGAAGCTGTCCTCAATGTTCATCCGTTTCATACAGTACACTGTGCTCAAATGGCCAAAGACTTTCCGCAAGCGACGTTTTATGGCAGTAGCCGACATCCAGAGCAGGTACCTGAAGTCAATTGGGCAGATGACTTGGTCGAAAGCGATGCCGTTGCTGCGCGCTACCCTGAACTCCAATTCTCTATACCTCAAGGCATCCATTACATCTCACCTGATGAGACGGTTCATGCCAGCTCCTTATTGGTCTATCATCCTGCCAGCCAAAGCATTTATGTCGATGATACCTTTGAGATACCCCCTTCCAAGTTAATAAATGCCGTGCAGCCTAACCTAGGTTTACACCCTACTACCAAAAAAGCGCTCAAAGATGAGCCAAACGCAGCTAAGCATTATTGTGATTGGGCAGTAGAGCTGGCACACGAGTGGCGTGATGGTCGAAATTTTTGCGGTGCGCACTCGGGATTGGTTGTATTTGAGGAAGGTCAATTTGAGACAGCACTTATATCAGCGATTGATTTGGCTTGCCCTGAGCTTGAGAAAGTATAAAAACAAATATAAAAGCGTAAAGAGTTAGAACACATACCATTAAAACAACTCGAAAGATGAAGCTTACAGTGAAAAATTAGCTTTGTTTTATTTACATATTCTATTTCATTTACTAGACGAGGAAAATTATAAATGACTGATCACATTCATGATTTAGGCGCAGGATTTTGGAACATACGCGGAACATTCCGTCTCGGTGGCGTACTAAATATCGGCACTCAATGCTCGCTAGTCAAGCTATCATCAGGGAAATTTATCTTTTTGGACAGTTACGCCCTAACGGGTGATGTTCGAGATGAGATTATGGCATTGACCAATAATGGTCAAGATGTCGAAGCGGTGCTGAACGTACATCCGTTTCATACAGTCAGCTGTGCTCAAATGGCCAAAGACTTCCCGCAAGCGACATTTTATGGCAGTAGCCGTCATCATAAAAAAATACCAGAAATCGATTGGGCAGATGACTTGGTAGAAAGTGACGCAGTCGCTGCACGCTATCCTGAGCTTAAGTTTTCAATGTCAGAGGGCATTTATTATATCTCGCCCAATGAGATGATTCATGCAGGTTCTTTATTGGCTTATCATCCTGCCAGTCAAAGCTTGCACGTAGATGATACTTTTATGAGTCCACCAACGAAGCTATTAGAAGCTGTATTGCCTGAGCTAATACTGCATCCTACAACCAAAAAAGCACTGAAAAACGAGCCAAACGCTGGCGCGCAATACTGCGACTGGGCGACTAATTTGGCTCATGAATGGCGTGACGTACGCAATTTCTGTGCTGCGCACTCTTATCTTGTTCAGTTCAAAGAAGGTGGGTTTGAGAAAGCTCTGGTGAAAGCAGTTGAGAAAGCACGTCCAAAAATAGAAAATGCTTAATTTCTCACACCTTAGACATATATTTTTTATAGATATAAAAACGGGTCGCTATTACTGTATTTACTAGTGTAGCGACCCGTTTTTTGAGCCAATGACTTTATAAAATATACGATTATTGAAACTTATTATCGAAATAACAAATTATTTAGCTCATCTTCGTTGTTCAGAATATCTGCTAATGTATAACGCTCAAGCACATTGATAAATGCGGTGAGTGCTTCAAAAAACACGCTTTTTAGCTGACAGGCTGGACTAATCACGCAGCCTAGTGATTTATTCTTTTCTTCCTCGATAAATGTCACTGGTAAATCCGTCTGATGAGTGCCCTGCTCACTATCAGTATGAGACACTGGCACGGCAAAGCACTCTACCAGATTGAAGTCAGGCTCTATTTGCTTGATCAAAATGCCCAAATTTATGTCTTTAGGCGCACGTGCCAATCGTATGCCGCCATTTTTGCCACGCACACTCTCTATATAACCAAGCTGACCCAGCTGATGAATAATCTTGGTCAAATGGCTTTTAGAAATACCATAGCTGTCAGCGATATCGCTAATATTAGCCAATAATGATGGATCTGGTCTCACAGCCAAATAAATCAATGAGCGTAGCGCGTAGTCACTATAATTGGTCAGTCGCATGTACTTGCGCTCCTATTTTTATAAATTTTATATATTAAGCTAGGGCGTGTCATTAATTAGATTATGAGCATTAAAATAAGATAAATTGATGCTAAATAAGGAAAAGTTCGCAGTGAATATGAACATATTGACAAGAACTTTGACACAGTTTAGCGAAAATTTAGCCATTTTAAGGCCATAAATTGTGTCAATGTGCTAATTGATGACACGCCCTAGACAAAATAAGTCGCATTTTTGGTAATAACGTTTAGACATAGCATTTGTAAACAGTATCGTTAGCCTGCTTTAACCAAATAAACCATCAGGCCGAGGACGTGCCAGCATTGGCAAATAACTGATGCAAAATAGCATAAAACACGCAATCCAAGCACTTTGCGCCATAATAATCCACATTAGGTAATGACTCATATCTACTAGCGGTAATAGTACGCGGCTGATAAATACTAAGACCATCAAACCGTACATCACGTTTACCGTTTTTGGCGGTTGATGGATACTGCGACCCGTATGTCCCAGAGATACTCTAGTCATCATTGCTAACGTCATCATACCAACACCAGAAATCGCTAGTCCATGCATAGCGATGCTGTGCGGATAACCGAGCCAAGGCTGTAGTGCATACAATAAGAAACTCAAACACATGCCTAAAAATGCAATGTACAACGACCAAAGCAATGGTTTTTGCCAAATACCGTGATGATACCACCCTATCAGACGTACAATATTAATCATTGCTATACCGAGCGCGGTAACCGTCAAGAGATACTGGTTTGGATAAAATACATCACTAATAAAAAAGGCGAAGAAAAACACTAAGCTTGCTATATCTTGTACCTTACTATTACGTAATTTAATGGGTTCTGACGTTTCCATACCTATACCCATACTGAGACCACGTTCAATAAAAAATGGTACTACGCGTCGGCCAATCGTTAGTATTAACCCGATGATCAAATAGAACCCAAAATAAATGCCTATCTTAGTTGTGTTCATATCAGCATTGATAATACCCCAATAGCAGAGTCCGTTGCCAAAGGTCAGTAGTGCCAGTTTTGCCAAGATACCCGTTTGCTTGTATTGCTTAACTTGCCATACTGCTCGACATATTACATATGCCATCGAGGCGACAAATACCACATCAAAAAGGGCTGCTATATATAGCCACGATATACTATCACCTATGAGCGTTATGCCAAGCCCAAAACCCAACCAGCTCAGACGTGCCAGCAACCAACAGACAAAGATACCTAGCAACTTATAACCATGCGGCATCATCACCCCTGTCCATGTCTTTACCGCAGTTAGCAAGAACCCGGCTACCACTGCCAGAGCATAACCATACACCATTTCATGGCCGTGCCAGTATAACGGGTTCAAAACCTGTGCATCGATATCGGTGTGACCAGTGAACACAAATGCCCATAGCAACATCGTTACTACGGCAAATAGCGCAGCAGCACTAAAAAATATGCGAAAGCTTAAATTAAGGATAGGATGCGGAGAGCTTGGTGGTTTGCTAGGTAGCTTGATAGATTGCATAGCCATCTTCCTAGAGAAATATAGATGGCTTTAATTATAACATTCATTTTAAATGAACTTTATAAATCTTTAGTCTAACTATCAAACACTTTACTCATCGAAGTGCGGCGCCTACGAATCTCTGAGATAAACATCTCAATTATAAAAATTAAGAAATCAAGCTGTCTGTTCTTTAGTTATTATTCAGACATGACTTAGTCAACACCACTTACAACTGTAATGCCGCGATGACTAACGATATGACCACTATCGCCGTGACATACTGCCTTACTTTGAAGTAAGCATGACTGATAATCTGCGCTCGATGCAGGCTATAATCAATAACCAACAGGCTTATAAAACCAATCACCAATAGCCAAATAAAGCTACTGGGGGACAAGATTAAAAACCCAAGCCAGAGACCAAGCGCAATGACATTGCTATACAGTGGGAGCCTAATAGCCCACTTATTGTCGTCAGCTAAATCTAAATGATTGCCCCAATGCGCGCCTGCCATAAATGATGCAATCACTAGACCATAAGCACTTAATATATCGACTACTGAACCAAGTATAGGCACGGTAACAACGTTCATCATCAATAAAAATGCACAGGCGACAAACGGAATAGCACCTGCAAAAGTGAGATAAGGACTGGGCTTTTTCATTGTTTAAACCTATCTTATGATTAATCTAATAATAGCTGTCACCTGTTGAGTGGGAGTTTTCAACATACATTAATCACTCTTTTGAGTGTTGCCTTGCCACTGACGAATAAAATCACCGTTTGGATCGTATTGCTGAGTTTGCTTGTCGAGATTAAACTGCCTGCACCCTCTTGGATCAGCGCCGACGCCTGCCAGATATTGCCAATTGCCCCAATTACTGCCGACATCATAATCAATAAGATGTTGCTCAAAGTAAGCTGCGCCGTAACGCCAATCAAGCCCTAACTCATGGATAAAGCAGCTAGCAACCAGTTGTCGTCCGCGATTCGACATATAACCTGTCGCGTTCAATTGGTTCATGCATGCGTTGACGATAGGATACGGTGTCGTACCATTTTTCCATTGTGCTAACAGATTTTCGTCCAATTGAGTTGAAGGCACGTGCTGAGCGATGCCTTTAAACCAAAATAATTTTTGCTGATGGGTGACAGCATACCAATAGAAATACTCACGCCACAGCAGCTCAAACCATATCCAATAGGTAGAGTCATTTGCGATCATATCGCGCTCATAACGGCGCAGACGATTCAATATTATATTTACAGACAGTGAGCCGTTTGCCAGCCAACCGGAGAACTTTGTGGAATGCGCCCACTCATCAAGCGCGTTTCGGGTAGTTTTATAAGTGCTAGGCGCATCGGAACAGAAATAAGCATCTAAGTGCGTTAGGCCATTTAACTCACCACCTCTAAAGCTGGATGGCAGCTGCGATGGCTTATCACGCCCTGCCTGATTAGACAACTGATATTCAAAAAAGTACTCGTTCCTACTCTGCATATTGTCAGGTAATGGAGCAAGTGATTCTGGCGTTGGATAAATGGCTATATCTTTTTCTGCATGCAGCAAATCATAGTCACTTTCGATTTGTTTGCGAAACTGTGTAAAACTTTTGGGCAAGCTCTCTAGCGGTAACTCGTCAAACAAAGTCGCCGTTGTTTGAACATGCCACTGTATTTCTGGATGCTTCGCCTGTAGAAGCTCATATACTTTGTTTTGATTATAATCTGCCGTCTGGCTGACGCAGATATCTGTCACTCGTTGCTGCGCTATTAGACCACTCAACTGAGTAAAGACGTCCAATGCTTTATCGCCTTGCTGTAAATACAGCAACCTATTACCGCGCTGAATCAATGACGCATTTAAATCAGCTAGGCTATCATGCAAAAACTGCTGGCGGGCTTGACCCATAGCCTCATAACGATAGGCATCGTAATGGTCTTTATCATCTAATATATCTGTCAACGATGACGCATAAACCAATAGCAGCTTTCCATTAGTGGAGATTTCAGATGCTTTTAATAGAGTGGCATTGTCCGCTACCCGCAAGTCATTATGGAATAGCACCAATGTGACATTTCTGTTCACTAAGTTGTTTGCTAAGTTGTTCGCTGCTTGATTTGACATACCCTATCCTTCTGGCTGTTTAGCGCTTATTTATTACTTTTAAACTTTAACCTTGAAATATCATATACGGTATAACACATACTTAGCATTCAACTATGATGCGAGCCTAACACTTGTAAGGCAATGCGCTCAGCCCCAGAAACCATTTATAAGCATTGACTCTCATGTATCTGACTGCTTAAATGGCTTACCTCTAGGAGAACACTATGACTCAAAATAATACTACGACTGAAGAAAATAAATCAGATGAAAAGCGTAAACTTATCAATCGATTTTTGATGAGATTGACAAAGGAACAGCCTCAAATGTATTACGCGACTACCTCTGAGATATCGCGAAGTATTCATACGATGATAAAAGAACACACCAATCGCTTGTCGGTAGAAGAGCAAGCACTGGTAAGACGGATGACGATGGAAGAGATTGAAGGGCTACTTGGCTTTCATGCCAGATAAGAAATTGACCAACTTCAAATACGTCATTCTCAGCAAGTTGCCAAATAACACACAAAAAAAGACCGCTATTAAAGCGGTCTTTTTTATTAGCTATTAGCATTCTATTTTAGGACAATTAGAATGGATATTCACGTGGTTCATTTTGCATTGAGATCCAATGTGTTCTAGTGAATTCTTCTAGTACCCATTCACCGTTGAAGCGGCCGATGCCTGAGTTTTTCTCACCACCGAATGGCGTATTGCTTTCATCATTGACTGAGATGTCATTGATATGGGTCATGCCAGCTCTGATACCACGAGCGAAACGTAGACCTTTTTGCATATCAGCAGTGAACACCGCGCTAGACAGACCATACATAGAATCATTGGCAATTGATAGCGCATCGTCTTCGTCTTTAGCACGAATGATACCAACCAATGGTCCAAACACTTCATTGCGTGATAGATCCATTTCGCGAGTGACTTCGGTAAAGATGTGCGGCGGTACGACTTGGCCTTCAATCTCGCCACTGAGTATCATTTTTGCGCCTTCTTCCTGCGCTTTAGCGATTTTTTCTTTGAGCGATTTAACTTGTTTTTCGTTGATGATTGGGCCAACAGCAGTATCTTGCTTATTAGGATCACCGACGTTCAATGTTTTGACGTGTGCTAAGAAACGCTCTACGAAATCATCATATATCTCGTCTTCTACGATGACTCTGTTAATTGCGATACAGATTTGACCTTGATGTAAGAATTTACCAAAGGCAGCTGCTTTTACCGCTTGCTCGATATCAGCATCTTTTAGTACCACAAATGGACTGTTACCACCTAGCTCAAGTGCCACTTGTTTGATGTATTCACCACCATTGGCCAGCTCACCGATATGTTTACCCACAGAGGTCGAACCTGTGAACGACACTAGACTTGGCGCTTTATGTTCGACGATTGCATCACCTATCTCACTACCTGAGCCGACCACGACGTTTAATAGACCTTTTGGTAGACCTGCTTCTTCAAACACTTTAGCCAATAGCAAACCACCTGTTACTGGTGTATCGCTAGCAGGCTTGAGTACCACTGCATTACCAAGTGCTAAGGCAGGCGCGATAGAGCGCTGCGTTAAATGTAGTGGGAAGTTCCATGGGCTAATAACAGCTACCACACCGATTGGCTCACGATAAATGAAGTTTTCTTTACCAGGAGTATTCGATGGGCGAATCTCACCATGGACACGATTAGGGAATGTCGCTGCTTCAAGGGTAATCGCGCGCGTCGCACCGAACTCGACCATGGCTTTGATACGTGTGCTGCCCGACTCTTTGATTAGCCAATCAACGATTTCTTCTTGGCGCTGATCAAGTATGTTTACGACTTTATATAATACTGCGGCACGCGCTGCTGGCGTCTGCTTGGCCCACGCTTCTTGAGCTTGGGTCGCCGCATCATAGGCTTCGTTTAACTGATCCTTGGTCGCTTGCTGGATCTCTACAAGCGTATCACCGTTATATGGGTTGGTATTGGTGTTGGTACTATCGTCTTTACCGGTTTGCCATTCACCAGCGATGAACTGTAAATGGAAATCACTGTATGCACTCGTAGTATTGGTTGACATAATCGTCCTTATTTTTAATTTGTTATGTTAAGTATTGGTTTTCGATTATTAAAATAAAATTATTAAGTCGGCAATATCTTAATGAGAAAATATCTGTTAGGTAGTAAGTCTGAAATCGTTACCGATCTATCAATCAATAGTCATCAATTAAAAAGAACTCTAATGAAAGATGATATTTAGCAATAAATACTAATGGTAACGGATAACAACAAAACCTACCTTGCTAGACGACTGGTCTAATGCTACCATAGCTATTAATAAAACAAGACTACTTTGTCAGTGAATATTGTTGATAAAACGTAACACATATAACTATATCCTATTACAATACGCCATCAACATGACGTTTAAATGAACGTTAACTGTTTTAACTGACTGTTTAATACATATGCTAATACAAGCGACTACTAAGGGAGACAATCCTGTTTATGTCTACTACAGACACAACTACCCCAGATACCAAAGCTCATTTACTTGCTACTGGCTACCAACTAATCGCCAAAAAAGGTTTTACCGCTGTTGGTCTAAAGCAGATTTTAGATACAGCAGGTGTACCAAAGGGTTCTTTTTACCATTACTTTGCTTCTAAAGAGGCCTTTGGTGAAGCCATTATTAATCATTACTTTAGTTTATATAAGACTCGGTTGGATGTCATCGATGCACAAGATATCAGTGCACAGCAAAAGCTATATGATTATTTTCAAAACTGGTATGACACCCAGCAGAACGGCTGTGACCATGAAAAATGCTTGGTAGTGAAGCTCAGCGCAGAGGTAGCTGATATGTCAGAAACCATGCGTAAGGCACTCGATACTGGCTATCAGCAGACGACCATGTGGCTCGCTAAGCAGATCAAAGCTGGCTGGCTCGATGAGTCTGTCCCTCGTCACGATAACATCTCGGCTGAGAGTATGGCCAAGCGTTGGTATTTTGCATGGCTTGGCGCAAGCTTGATTGCAAAGATTAGCCAAACCAATACCCCTTTAGCAGAAATTTGGCAGATGACCACGACCCAACTGGGACGCTAATCGTTAACTGTTCGGATTTCTAGTGACTGCACCTTTAGCACAAACATCATAAACATTAAGGTACATTGAATATTTATAACGCTCATAGATAGTAGCGGTTAGTACTATGCTTGAGTATTTAGTGTGCTTTATTGCCTTCTCTTTTTTAAACAAATTTCTTAAAGACATCTGCATACGACTTGAACAGTTATACGAGAGTTTTGTAAATATCACTAGACGACTGGTCTAATTGGTGTACAATGCGCACAAATATTAAGAATGAATGTCTATACGAGCATTGCTTATCATTCATTGATTGATATCAGACAATATCCCATGTCAAAACCATTTAATTGAACCTTTTTTATTAAAAACTTTTTATTACTAATTAGGAATCTTATGAATAACTTCCAATACTACAATCCAGTCCGTATCGTTTTCGGTGAAGGTCAAATCGAGCAATTATCAGACCTAGTCCCTACTGATGCGCGTGTCCTCATTACTTATGGTGGTGGTTCAGCTCAGCGTACTGGTACTTTAGACGAAGTAAAAACAGCACTAGCGGCAAGCGGTAAACGTACTGTATTTGAATTCGGTGGCATCGAAGCCAATCCAGAGTTCACCACGCTACTTAAAGCCGCTGATATGGTTAATGAGCACAATATCGACTTCTTATTAGCAGTTGGCGGTGGTTCTGTGATTGACGGCAGCAAATTTGTCGCACTAGTATCTTCATTGACTGAAGAAGACGGCACTGTCTCACGTGACCAAGCTTGGGATGCCTTAACTGGTTATTGTAAAAATATCGATTCTGCTGTCGACTTGGGCGCAGTATTGACTATCCCAGCAACAGGTTCTGAGATGAACTCAGGCGGCGTGATTAACTATAGTGAACGTCAAGCAAAACTACCGTTTGGTAACCCACTTGCTTTCCCTAAATTCTCAATTCTAGATCCAATCAAAACACTTACCCTGCCTGAACGTCAGGTTATGAATGGTGTGGCTGATGCATTTGTTCATGTAATGGAACAATATCTGACTTACCCAGTAAACGCTAAAGTACAAGATGCCTTTGCTGAAAGCTTGCTTAAAATCCTTATCGATGAAGGTCTAGTTGTTAAGCAAGATCCAGAAAACCTAGAAACACGTAAAAACATTATGTGGACAGCGACCATGGCATTGAACGGTCTGATCGGTACTGGTGTACCACAAGATTGGACAACTCACATGGTTGGTCATGAGCTGACATCATTACACGCTATCGATCATGCACGTACGCTAACCATCGTATTGCCATCAGTGATGCGTGAGCTAAAAGAAAGCAAAAAAGAAAAACTGCTTCAGTATGCACGTAATGTATGGAACATTACCGATACTGACCTAGATGACGATGCCATTATCGAAACTGCTATTGTCTACACTGAAAACTTCTTCCGCGAGCTTGGCTTGCCAGTTAGCCTAGAAGACGTTGACTTGACGGAATCAGCGATCGATCCAATTATCAAGCAGCTTGAAGTGCATAACATGGTCAAGCTTGGTGAACATGGTACCAACGACTTAGAAGTATCACGTCGTATCTTGCAGCGCGCTGTCACTAGCAAAGCGTCTTAATAAGCGCTATAGCAAGAACTGTCAGAAGAATTATAAGAAAAATCGCGACAGTAACAATAAGTACATATCGTTATGCTATCTATAGTAGTAGTAGCTATTCCATGCTGAGTAGCTACTACATTTAACACCACTATAATAATGACAATTAATAAATATAAAGGAGTCCTACAATGAGCTTCGACAAACAACAGAATCAGCAAATAAACCGTCAAATCAAATTAGCGAGCCGTCCTAATGGCGTACCTACTGCTGACAACTTTGACATGGCAACTAGCGACATACCTATGCCAAAAGATAACGAGATGCTACTACGCACTGTATATCTATCACTAGATCCATACATGCGTGGACGTATGAGCGATGCAAAAAGCTATGCAGACCCATTAGAAGTCGGTGACGTCATCATGGGTGGTACCGTAGCGCAAGTGGTCGAGTCGAATATCGATAACTTCGCGGTAGGCGACCTAGTCGTATCAAACTCAGGCTGGCAGGACTACAGTGTCAGTGATGGCGAAGGCGTCCTCAAACTAGACAAAAACATGTCTAACCCTTCTTATGGTTTAGGCGTGTTAGGTATGCCAGGGTTCACCGGTTACATGGGTCTGACTGATATCGGTAAACCACAAAAAGGCGAAACTTTAGTTGTGGCAGCAGCAACTGGACCCGTCGGTGCCACTGTCGGTCAAGTGGGTAATCAATATGGTCTGCGCACTGTCGGTGTGGCAGGCGGCAAAGAGAAATGCGACTTTGCAGTCAATGAGCTTGGCTTTGATGTCTGTATCGATCACAAAGCTGACGACTTCGCTGAGCAATTAAAAGCAGCATGTCCAGATGGTATCGACATCTACTATGAAAACGTTGGCGGTAAAGTATTTGATGCGGTAATGCCATTACTTAACGACCACGCACGTATTCCAGTATGTGGTCTGGTATCGCAGTATAACGCAACTGATTTACCGGATGGCAAAGATCGCCTAGGTATCCTGATGGGTCTTATCTTAAGCCAACGCCTAACTGTCAGAGGTTTCATTATCTTTGAAGAGTACGGCGACCACTTCCCAAAGTTCTTAGAAACCATGAGCAAATGGGTAGAGTCAGGCGAAGTGAAAACTAAAGAGCACATTACTGACGGTCTAGATAACGCTCCAGATGCATTTGTCAGTATGTTAAACGGTGATAACTTTGGTAAGACTGTAATCAAAGTATCTGACGTTAACTAGTTATTGGTTAAGCATTCACTAGTTAAGTAGCTACTGACAGTTAGCAATCGTTATGAATAACTACTTAACAACATAAATTGCTAATATCACTACTGAAAGTTGCTTACAAAGCAGGAATAATGCTAACAGTCATTATTTGCATTTAGGCTAATTAAGTAAAAACGGCTAATGATGCAACGGAAAACTTATGACTGTTGGCTATATAGTTACTAACACATAAATAATAAACAAGGATAATTATGAACATTTTAATGGTACTAACTTCTCATGACCGTTTAGGCGATACTGGTAAGAAAACTGGCTTTTGGCTAGAAGAATTTGCTGCTCCTTACTACGCATTTCTTGACGCTGGCGTAAATGTAACTCTAGCTTCTCCAGCTGGCGGTCAACCACCACTAGATCCTAGTAGTGACACAGAAGACACGCAAACCAAAGATACCACTCGTTTTAAAGACGATAAAGACGCGCAAGAGCATCTGGCTAACACCAAAAAACTTGCTGACATGAACGCTGAAGACTTTGATTCAGTATTTTATCCTGGTGGTCATGGCCCATTGTGGGATTTGGCCGTAGATAAAAACTCTATCAATCTGATCGAGACTTTTGTTAAGCAAGACAAGCCTGTTGCTTTTGTTTGTCATTCTCCTGCAGCGCTTAAAAACGTCAAAGTCGATGGCGAATACTTGGTAAAAGGCAAAACAGTGACTGGTTTTACTAACTCTGAAGAAGACGCAGTTGGCCTAACAGACGTAGTACCCTTCCTAGTAGAAGACGCATTGAAAGCCAATGGCGGTAACTACGAAAAAGCGGCTGATTGGGAATCATTTGTCGTTGAAGATGGTCTATTAATCACAGGTCAAAACCCTGCATCATCAGAAGAAGCTGCTAAGCGTCTAATGGCGAAGCTGAAAGGTTAATCAAATTCACTACGCAATAAGGTCGATACCATGATTCGCTTACATCATCTCAATCAATCACGCTCATTACGTACGCTATGGCTCTTGGAAGAGCTAGGCGTTCCTTATGAAGTAGTCAGCCATCAGCGCGATGCCAAGACTCATTTAGCACCAGATTCTCTAAAAGCTGTACATCCACTCGGTAAGTCTCCGGTTATCGAAATGGATGGACAAATTTATGCTGAGTCAGGTGCTATCACTGAGCTGTTAATTGAGCGGTTTGCGCCAGAGCGTCTGCGCCCTGCTACAGGAAGCTCAGACTATGGCTACTATTTACAGTGGATTGATTTTGCAGAAAGCTCGCTCATGTTGCCATTAATGCTTGAATTATTTACTAATAAAGCAGGCATCAATGACAATGAGTTTTTAAACGGCTATATTGAGACAGAAAAAACCAGATTGTTTAAGTATCTGGATACCTCAGTTGAAGGTAAGTCGTTTATTGTGGGTGATAAGTTAAGCGGTGCCGACTTTATGCTGTCATTCGATTTGATTATTCTTGCTAAGCGTCAGAAACTTGATGCTTATCCGCATATCAAACAGTATGCTGAAAAGCTAGCCAGTCTTGATAGCTATCAGTGTGCGATGCAGCTAGAAGCAAAATATGATGAATCGATTTAGTACTTAGTATTATTAGTACATAGTATTCATTGATACCTTGGTATTAGCCAAAATATTATGTATTAACTGACCAATTTTTCGATACACAAAGACAGCTCTGTATAGAGCTGTTTTTTATGCGTATAGTATTTTTTGCTTGTTGCATCGTTTGTTTTAATGTTTGTCACATTGCATGAAATACTGCTATATCTTTATTCAATAGCGCCGATGAGTTACGCGGTGATGACAAAAGCGCTATAAAGATTATGATAAAATATACCCTGCATTTCTTAGGTTATCTTTCCAGTTTGACCAGCATTTATATCAGTAACTCCGCTGTTTTTAAGCTATGAACATTCATCGTACTGACCTGATCTTGCGTCTGGAATCTGTTCTATGCCATTCTATTTCCTTATACAGATTACGGTACGTCCATGAGTAACGAATATCAGTTTAAGCCTCACGAACAACCGATAATGGTGGGCTCTCCTGCCAACCCTGATCATCCTGCACGCCGCAAATTATTTTACTTACTGATCGGAATTTTCGTTGGTCTCACTGCTAGCTTCCAAAACGGTCTACTCGTCGCAAACCTTACTCAAATCCAGGGTCAACTGGGCTTAACGCCAGCTGAAGGTGGCTGGATATCTGTTAGCTATAATATGACCAATGCCTGTATCACCGTTCTGCTGTACAAAATTCGCCAACAATTTGGCATGTCACTGTTTAGTAAAATCACTCTGTTCTTTTTGTTGGCCGCCACGAGTTTACAGTGGCTAATCAGTAGTCACTTATTAGATACGCCTAATATAGGAATTGAGCCTTATTACCTAGAGATTGTCGCAAGGGGACTTAGCGGTATGGTCGCAAGTGGCATGACCATCTTGGGGTTATTCTATTGTTTGCAAGGTATGCCAACCGTCAAGCGTACTAGTGGCTTAATATTGGGTTTTGGCTTGGTTCAGTTTGGTATTCCATTATCACGAATCATTTCGCCCTATCTCGCCATCGACGGTCAGCTTGAAAACTTATTTTTATTTCAATTTGGTTTGGCATTGATTTGTTTTGGACTGATTAACATATTGGAACTACCACCAGGCAATACCGAAAAAGTATTTGAGAAACTCGACTTTTTAAGCTTTGCTTTTTTTGCGAGCGGTCTAGCTGCACTGGCTGTTATTTTGGTACAAGGTAGGATTTTATGGTGGACGACGCCTTGGCTCGTCTATCCACTGATGATTGCCATTGTTGGGATTGGCGTCGCTTTATGGATTGAAACACATCGCAAAAATCCGATGCTACAAGTTCGCTGGATGCGTAGCCGCAATATTATTGCCTTTATGATTACCGGCGCAGTCATGCGAATTTTACTATCTGAGCAAAATGTCGGCGCTGCAGGACTGCTCGCTAATTTGGGCTATGGCAATGATCAGCTGGTTACTTTTTATGCTGTCATAATGGCTGCCAGTGTGCTGGCTTTGGTCATTAGTATTTTTAGTACCAATCCGATGGACTTGCGCCGTCCTGTTATTTTTGCAGTGGCATTGATTGCCTTAGGGTCTTGGATGGACGTTGGGGTCTCTATTAATTCTGCACCCTATATGTTTTATATTAGCCAGTTTTTGATTGCATTTGCCGCGGTATATTTCATGGGACCTTTGGTTTTCGAAGGATTCTTGCGGGCTATTGCCAGTGGCCCTGCTTATATTATTAGTTTTTCGGTTATCTTTGGTATCTCCCAAACGGTTGGTGGACTGGCAGGTGCAGCGGCTATTCAGGCATTTACGACCATTCGTACGCAAGTACATTATGCAGATATGGTCAGCTCACTGAACTTAGGTGATCCTACGTTCAGCACTCAAATTGCTGGTACTCGTAGTGTATTGTCAAACCAAACGACGGATACAGCGCAAGCGAATGTGGCTGCAATGAGTCAAGTGTTGCAAGGGATTCAGCGCCAAGCAACTGTCTCCGCTTATAGCGATCTGTTCTTTTTGATGGCCAGCTTTGCTACTTTCGTTACAGCCATTTTATTGATTAACTATTTTTATAACCGTTACCACAAGCGCAATCCACTTGCTAAAGAGCTTGCCGTTATTGCAAAAATGCGTGAGTCAAAATAGCTCATCTTATTATATTAATCATGTCTTACCCCATTCATTTATAGCCAGTCTATTTTAATATTTATTGAAAATTTAGGAGCACGTCATGAGCCAAGAAAAACCAAATGAGCTTAATCAAACACCTCAGACGGCCACTGGCGCTCCAGCAACAGACACACCTATAGCGTCCGATATAAGCAAAGAAGAGCCTGCTACAACCTCTTCGCCATCAGTAACTAAGACAGCAGAAGGTGATATAGAAAACAGTACAGACAGCAATGAAACACCAATGCCACCAAAAGAGCCAATACCCGATACTACTGGTTGGTCGCCCAAGAAAAAATCCTATCTGAATTTAGGCTTATTAATTTTATTGATTGTCATTGGCGTGGCATTGATTTTGTATGCATGGAAGCTCCCACCGTTCACCCCAACGGTACAGCACACCAATAATGCCTTTGTCAAAGGTCAGACCACTATTATTAGCCCGCAAGTTTCTGGCTATGTGACCAAGGTAGCAGTGCAAGACTTCGCCAACGTAAAGGCTGGCGACTTACTCATAAAGATAGATGATCGAACCTTTCAGCAGCAGCTCGAACAAGCTCAAGCAAATACCGAAGTAGCTCTTACTAACCGCTCTACCAATGAACAAGACACGCAAACCAGCCAAGCGCAAATTGAAGCACGTAGAGCTGATTTGTATAGTACCAAAATCAATGTAGAAAGCGCGCGTGAAGATGTCAACCGTTATCAAGGTTTGGATGCTATTGGTGCGGTATCGAAAGCAGAAGTTGCTCATATCAAGGCGCAATTGGCTCAAGCACAAGCAGGTGTACAGCAAGCAGAAGCCAATTTGCAAGCCGCTCAAGAAAACCGTGAAAAAACTAGCGGTAGTCGCTCATCGCTGGACGCAAATATCAAAAATGCTGAGGCAGGCGTCAAGCAAGCGCAAATCAATCTAGACAATACTATCATCACTGCGCCTGAGTCTGGCCAGCTAAGCCAAGTCAGTGTCAAAGAAGGCCAATACGTCAGCGCTGGTACGCAGCTTATGTATATCGTGCCAAAGGGCATTTGGATTATTGCAAACTTTAAGGAAACTCAAATAGCCAATATGGCAATCGGCGAGCCTGCGACCATTCATGTCGATGCGCTTGGCGGTGCCAAATTTACGGGGCACGTGAGTAATATCTCGCCAGCGACTGGTAGCGAGTTTAGTGCGGCTGCAGCCAACCCTGCCACAGGTAACTACATAAAAATTGCTCAACGTATTCCTGTACGCATAGACCTAGACCAAAACCAGCCTGAACTTGCACGCTTACGTCCTGGCATGTCAGTCTCAGTGGATGTCGATACCAATATTAAATGAAAGGTTGAATGAAAGGTTGAATAAAAAATAATGCCAAACAAGGTAAATAGTCAACGTAAAAAAGCCACTCTAGACACCAAAGAACTTGGATTTAGAGTGGCTTTTTTAGTTTTGTATAATCTATAGCTTCAAACTACAGCAACTATGGTAATAAACGTTTGGTCGTCCAGCTTGTATTGCCTTCACTGTCATCGCCGCTACTCTGCGTATACACAATTCGGTCATGCATCCGATTGGCGCGACCTTGCCAAAACTCAATACTTTCAACCATAATCTCATACCCACCCCAAAACTCTGGCGTTGGTACAGTAGTATTGTCAGGGTGCGCTGCTTGAAGCTGTTCAAACGTTTGCTCCATGATTTCACGATTGGCCACTTCACCACTTTGCGGTTGACTGACCCAAGCGCCTACTTGACTATCATGAGGACGTTTTTGAAAGTATGCAGCCGATTTATCAGCATCTATTTTAGCGATACTACCGCTGACACGGACTTGACGCTCTAGCTCATGCCAGAAGAATAACGCTTCAGCGTTAGGATTTTCTGCAATATCTTGCCCTTTTGCGCTTTCATAATTGGTATAAAAAACGATACCTGTCTCAGTAATCTCACGTAGTAGCACAATACGGGCGCTAGGCTTATTGTCTGCGCCACATGTCGCCAAACTCATTGCATAAGGCTCTTGCACCTTTTGTGCTAACGCCTCATTCATCCAAGCTTTAAAAAGCTCGAATGGTGACGTTGGTACTGACTGTTGGTCAAGCTCACCTTTCTCGTATGAGAGGCGTTGGTCGGTAAAGTCCATGCTCATAGCAGTTCCTTATTTGAAAACTATAATATTGTTATCTTAAATACCAGTTATTATCTTGAATACCAGTCATTATCTTAAATACCAGTTACTATTTTGAATACCAATTATTGCCTTAAATAGTATTAGCCTAGTACTGATTTTATAAGATCAGCTAAGTCATTAGCCATTACATCGCATTCAATTTCATCATCTGACTCTACCATCACGCGAATCATAGGCTCTGTACCTGACTGACGTATCAATAGACGACCACGACCCTCTAGCGTTGCCTGTGCTTTATCAAAAGCAGCAACCAGCTCCTCATGTTTGAATGGGTCTTGCATTTGAGACAAACGTACATTGACTAGCTTTTGCGGCAACACTTCAAAACCTTCAACAAGCTCACTTAACGCACGCTCTCTGGCTTGCATGACTGCCAGTACTTGCAAGCCAGCAATGATAGCATCCCCTGTGCGACTTTTATCTAAGCATAAGATATGACCAGATGGCTCACCGCCCAATATCCATCCATTGGCTTCTAAGTCCTGCATCACATAGCGATCACCCACTTTTGCACGGGTAAACTGAATATTTGCATCTTTTAGTGCCAACTCTAATCCCATGTTACTCATGAGTGTACCCACTACGCCTTCAGCTTTAATTTTACCTTGGGTAGCAAGCACATATAAAATACCGTCTCCATCGACTAACTTACCCGTCTCATCAACCATTACGATACGGTCACCATCACCATCTAGTGCAATACCGACATCCGCGTCATGCTCAAGCACAGCCTTTTGTAAGCTTTCAGGATGAGTAGAGCCACATTCAGCATTGATATTGATGCCGTCTGGCGTATTATTGATAGCAATCACGTTTGCCCCCAACTCGCGCATCACTCTAGGTGCTACGCTATAGCCCGCACCATTCGCACAATCCACTACTACCGTCAGATGACTGAGGTCGTACTGATAAGGAAAACTGCCTTTGCAAAATTCAATATAGCGACCTTTAGCATCATCAATTCGATTGTTCTTACCTAAATTTGCAGGATCAAGAATAGGCATCATAGCAACATCACTACTAACGTCGTTCATAATTGCCGTCAATTTATCATTGATTGCAGTTTGCATCTCATCAGTAAGTTTTTTGCCGTCACCTGAGAAAAACTTGATACCATTATCATAATAAGGATTGTGCGAGGCTGAGATAACCACACCAGCATCTGCATTAAAGCTACGGGTTAAATGCGCAATCGCTGGGGTTGGTAATGGACCAAGCATATAAACATCAACACCAGCCGCATTAAAACCTGCTTGTAATGCTCCCTCTATCACATAGCCTGACAGACGCGTATCTTTACCAATCACTACACTTGGCTTACGCGTAGGATTTTCATTTTTTTCTATGAGAACAAGCCCAGTGACATAGCCTAGTTTTAAAATAAAATCCGGTGTAATTGGCAATTCACCAAATTTTCCGCGAATTCCATCAGTGCCAAAATAGCTCATTATGTGTTCCTCAAGTCAAAAAAATAAAAGGCCAAACGTATACGCAGGCAATACTATTGTTGTAATAATCTGTTTCTGTATTTTACAAAAAAAACAGCCAACAATAACAGAGCATTGTTGGCTGTTTGTATCTTAAGCTCGCTGCAGCCTTACGTCTCAGCTAACATTAATACGATTTAAATCTACAAAAGAGAAGTATTTCACGGAACGCTCTAGTTCACTCGATAGTTCGGTGCTTCTTTAGTGATTTGCACGTCATGCACATGCGACTCTTTCATACCCGCTGAGGTTACTTTGATAAACTGCGGATTGGTACGCATATCTTCAATCGTGGCAGAACCAGTATAACCCATTGATGAACGTAAGCCACCAACCAACTGGTTAACGATACCCGCAACTGGTCCTTTATAAGGAACACGGCCTTCGATACCTTCTGGTACTAGCTTCTCTACGCCATCTTTTGCATCTTGGAAGTAGCGATCTGAAGAACCATTTGATCCTGACATCGCACCCAAACTACCCATACCGCGATAAGCTTTATAGTAGCGACCTTGGAACAGCTCAACTTCACCTGGCGCTTCTTCAGTACCAGCCATGAGTGAACCAACCATGATGCACGATGCACCAGCAGCGATTGCTTTTGCCATATCACCTGAATAACGAATACCACCGTCAGCAATCAATGGAATGCTGTCTTTTAAAGCACTAGCAACGTTATCAATCGCTGAGATTTGTGGCACACCGATACCTGCGATAATACGGGTGGTACAGATAGAACCAGGGCCGATACCTACTTTTACTGCATCAGCACCTGCGTCACGTAAAGCGATTGCAGCTTCACCTGTTGCGATGTTGCCACCGATTACTTGCACATGCGGGTAGTTTTTCTTGATCCAAGATACTTTATCGATCACGCCTTTTGAGTGACCGTGCGCAGTATCAACGACGATAACGTCGACATCAGCAGCGATTAGTGCTTCAACGCGTGCTTGCGTGTCTGCACCAGTACCAACAGCTGCACCAACACGTAGGCGACCTTGCTCGTCTTTACAAGCATTTGGATTGTTTTCAGCTTTGGCAAAGTCATTAACAGTAATCAAACCACGCAGGCGGAAGTTATCGTCAATAACGATGACTTTTTCGATGCGGTGCTCATGCAACAATCTTTTGATATTCTCGTTGCTTTCACCTTCGTGTACGGTAACCAGCTGCTCTTTTGGCGTCATGATCTGACTAACTGGCAACGATAAATTGGTCTCAAAACGCCAATCTCTATGGGTAACAATACCCACAACGTTATCTGTACCTTTTTCGACCACCGGCACACCTGAGATATTATTATCTTGGGTCAAACGCAGCAATTCACCGATCGTCATCTCTGGATGTACAGTGATAGGATCAACGACGGTACCCGCTTCAAATTTTTTGACACGGCGTACTTGGGTGGCCTGCTTTTCGATGTCCATGCTCTTGTGCAAAATACCCATGCCACCAAGCTGTGCCATAGTGATAGCCATTTCAGACTCAGTCACAGTATCCATCGCCGCAGAGATTAGCGGAAGATTAAGTGTGATGTTTTTGGTCAAACGAGTAGACAGATCAGCAGTTTTTGGCAGAACTTCAGAATAGGCTGGTAATAATAAAACGTCATCAAAGGTTAAGGCTTCATCGACAATTCGCAACATACAGACCCCTAGTGGTGGTTATTTTGATGGGTAGGAGCTCAGGGTCAAGCGTATCAATCATTGCAGCTGCATACACAGTGCTGACTCATCGCCAACCACTCAGTTATCCTATAAAAATAACGCCACATTATAACAAATAAGCACCTCACTGACACACTATATTTGTCAGATTATTTTACACAAGTAAGTCTTTATCGATGTCAGTCATGTCGCAAACCATGAATACCTCGCTTTTAAAGCTATTCAAGTTCGCAAAGCTCATCGCTACTCCCAATTTCTAGTCATCTTTTGTTAACGTAAAGCGCTCTGTAGGTAGATACTTGTTCTGCTGTGCGTGCAGGTAACCAAGCATTTGCTCCCGTATCTCACAGGCCAGCGTCCATGCCTCTATAGGCCCTACCGATGAAACAGCGCCGCGCAGCTGAATAGTATTTTCGGTCACATCAACCACATACATCTCAGGTTCTGTTTTATTATCCCAAAGCTTATTGTCCTTGACCATCGATATAAATGCCTCTCGGATAGCGTCGATATCTGCGCCATAATCGATATACAAAAACACAGGACAGGTCTGATGAACCTCTGTATGCGACCAGTTTTCCACTCGTTCAGTGATTAGCTCACGCATCGGCACGATCAATCGACGCTCGTCCCATGTTTTTAACACGGCATAAGTATAACGTAGATCTTCAACAGTACTAAAATTGCCATCCATTATCACACTATCACCAATCCGCACTGGCTGCGTCACTGCCACCTGTACACCAGCGATGATATTCCCCAATATCGGCTGTGCCGCAATACCGATAACCACACCTGCAATACCCGCTGAAGTCAGTAACGTCTTGCCAAGGCCTTCCATATTGGCAAATTCACTAAGACCTATCCAGAAACTTCCCAAAATCATAACGAAAATAAAGACACGACGAAATATCGATACGTAAGTACGGCGACGACGTTCTTTATCGAAATGCTCTGCAGCCAGATTCTCAATCTGCATGTCTTGATAGCGATTGGCAAAAAAGTTAATGATACGAATACCCAACCACATAGTGCTAAATACCAGTCCAATCCAAATCAATGGACGAGTAGATGAGGCGACTGCATCTAAATAAGGAAAACCACCAGAAACCAAGGTAAAAACCAGTGAAAAACTGATGGCAAATGTTAATGGTACTGTCAGCTTGCTAACCAAATCTGCGACGCCGTTGGTACTGCCAACATACATGCTGTATTTTTCTTCATCGATATAATGATTGATGATTTTTGCAGTACCTTTACTCAGTAGCCAACCCATCCCCATGGTTAATAAAAAGAACAATATCAGCGCTGAAAACTCCCATAGCGCAATTCCAAAAAACTTTAGCTTTAACCAAGTGGGCAAATAACGCTCAAACTCGGCTGGATGATACTGCTCATAGAGATTATCAATATTACCTACTGTCTGCGCCGAAAACACCCAGACAGGGGCTTCATCCCCTACTCGTACTCGTTGCAAATAAATAGGAACACGGCGCTCGCGATAATCAACATAGCCAAGCTGAATAGAACGTCTGGCAATACCCATGACACTGCTATTATTACCAAGAGGTGGTTCAATTAAGCCATCGGGACGATCTGGCATATCATCGAATACATAGAGCTCTTTTTCAGACAATAAGAAATCCAGTCGCTTTGTGAGATCAAGCGCACGGCTCCGTTGGCTTTTCTCATCAATCAAATTCATGTTTAGTGCGTAAGCGGCCAAATCATACTGCTGCTTCATTAACGCTGATTGAAAAAACTCTAAGGCTGCAAGCGGTGTTTCTAAATTAGCTGGCTCAGATAACGGCGGCAACCCTGCATTTAGTTTATCGAGAATATAGTAGCTCTCACTATATTCTCCGGTCAGTGCCGTATCCCCTTGTAGCCTGCCTGCCTGCTCTACTGCGTTACGTTCAGTAGGATCAAAGATTTCTTCAGTAATACCAGAAATACTAACACTTTCATCTTTAAGCGCATTGACTTGCTGAGCGGCATATTCAGAAAAACTATCAGGCTTACTAGGCGTTTGTTTTTCCGGCTCGCTCGCACTCTGTGCATTTTCACTATTTGCTGCATAAACGGGTGAATAGATGACATTTATAGCGACAATCAAAAAGCCCAACAGTACTTGCAGCACATGGCTTTTAAAACGACTTTTCTCTACATCTACTTGATGATTATCATCTGAGCGCAAAACGGCACAATGATGGTCCATAGGATTGTCTTTAAGTGTATTCATGTTTTCAAAGCCATCAGTCTACAAAAGGAAAGTATAAAAAATATATCGCTGCTGCTTTAACCTAATTCAGTAAGCAAAAAAAAGCCAGCCTAAAGCTGACTTAATTTATTACGAGATTTGTAGCTATTTACCCTATAAACGGCAAGAGTTGTTTTAAGCGCGGCGCCATGTGGTGCCAGCACGGCTATCTTCGAGCTCAATACCCGCCTCTTTTAGTTGCTCACGTATCTCATCAGCACGGGCAAAGTTTTTGTTGGCTTTAGACTCTGCACGTTCGATGATTAAATTATCAATAACCGCATCCGTTAGACCATCTTCTGCCTGATCACCAATCACTGCTTGCAAAAACTGCTGCACTGGCTGCTGTAAAATATTTAATACTTGTGCCAATGCTTTTAGTTGCTGGGCTAATTGCCATGCGGTATCGACGTCTTCCGCCTTGATAGCTTTATTGATATCACGTGCCAATCCGAATAAGACGCTAATGGCCGTCGAGCTATTGAAATCGTCATTCATCGCCTTTATGAAGTCTTGTCCAACCGCGCTATTGTAAGCTTCGGCCACTAAATCTTCATTTATTGTGATTGACTGTCCTTTTTGCTGCTCAGCCAATTTTAGTGCATTATACAGTCTGCTTAAGCTATTATGCGCTTCATCTAAGGCGCTATCAGAAAAGTTCACTTGGCTGCGATAATGGCTCGATAATAAGAAAAAACGCACCGTCTCAGGTAAGTACTTTGCCATGACATCGCGAATGGTAAAAAAGTTGCCCAATGATTTAGACATTTTTTCGCCATCGACATTGATAAAACCAACATGCATCCAGTTGCGTGCATACTCACAACCAGTCGCTGCCTCAGACTGGGCGATTTCGTTTTCGTGATGCGGGAACTGTAAGTCATGACCACCGCCATGAATATCAAAGGTGCTACCTAAGCACTTAGTCGACATCGCTGAACATTCAATATGCCAGCCTGGACGCCCTTGACCCCATGGCGATGCCCACTGCGGCTCGTCAGGTTTTGCCGCTTTCCATAGTACAAAATCAAATGGATTGCGTTTATCATTTTCAACCTCGACTCGCGAACCTGCCTGCATATCGTCCAGATTGCGCTTCGATAATTTACCATAACCGTCAAAGCTATCAACAGCATAATAGACATCACCGTTGTCGCCTGCATACGCGTAGTTGCCAGTGACTAACGTCTCAATCATATCCTGCATATCATCGATATGATCGGTCGCACGTGGCTCAGCATTTGGCATCTCACAACCAAGCGCAGTCGCATCTTCATGCATTGCTTCAATAAAGCGCTGCGTCAATGTACCAATCTCTTCACCTTTTTCAGCAGCACGGGCAATGATTTTATCATCGATATCAGTGATATTACGTACGTAATTCACGTTGTAACCCAAACGTGCCAACCAACGAACGGCCATATCAAAACCGACCATCACTCGCGCATGACCAATATGACAATAGTCATAAACAGTCATGCCGCACACATACATACCAACCTGCCCTGCTTTGAGTGGTACAAACTGACGCTTGCTGCCAGTCAATGAATCGTAAATAGCAAGTTGGGACATCGCATCTGCAAGTGGTGTGGTCATAGTAAAAAAGCCTTGTAACGTAAATAAAATAAAGAAATGTGAAATCTCAGCCGCCGTGTATGAATAAGCCATACCAACGACCATGACTATAAATCAAAAAAATAAAAATTCAGACCAAAAAACGTCGTGATATAAAACGTAACCCATTATCTTAGCGAAAACAGGCGTAAAATACTACAATGAGCGTGCAACTAACGCTATTCAATCATAAAAACCGTTAAGGATGTAAAGATGGGCAATCGCTTAAGCAAAATATACACACGTACTGGAGATGACGGCAGCACTGGTATGGCTGATGGCAGCCGCCTTAGTAAAGCGGACGATCTATTTAGCGTCATGGGTGACATCGACGAGCTCAACTCGCATATTGGCTTGGTACGTGCGCAACTAAAACACAATAAAGGGCAATCTATAGAGAAAGAGTTCTCTGAGGCCTTGGTCATCATTCAGCACTTGTTGTTCAATATAGGCGGCGAGCTTGCCATGCCAGAGTATGAAGGGGTTAATGCCACTCATATTGAATGGTTAGAGCAGCAAATAGATATGATGAATGCCACATTGCCACCGCTGAAAGACTTTATTCTGCCGACAGGTTCTATATTAGTGAGTCAATTACACGTGGCGCGTAGTGTATGTCGCCGTGCTGAACGCCAAGCCGTGATCTTGCAGCAGCAGCGTCTACAAGCGATTCGCAGTACTGCCGTCAGCTTTATTAATCGCTTATCTGATTGGTTATTTGTCGCTGCACGCTTTTGTACAGACCCAGAAAAAGTCTCTGAGGTGTTATGGGACAGTCAAGCATTGGAGACGTTCACTGACAGTCAATAATACAAACTAAGTATTTGACAATAAATAGCTTAAACACAAAAAACCCCGCGACATGATTGTTGCGGGGTTTTTATTATTGAGCGATAACAATTCGGTTTACTGGATATCGCTACCTCTTATTACAATGACCAATTAATAAGTCGCGCTGTTGTCTTCAATGATGACCATATCAATGGTTTCATCTTTAGGTACGGCTTTTGGTGTTGCAGGCTTGCTAGGCTCGGCAGCAGCTGCTTGGGTGTTTGCAGTCGAACTGTTCTGACTTTCAGCAGGTTTGTTGATGGTTGGCGGCGGCGTAGGTTCAGTTGGACGAATTGGCTCAACTGGCGTTACGGTTCTTGGCTGACGGATTGGCGCTGTTTGAGTCGTATCGTTGTTCTGCGTTGCGCGGCGCTCAGCAGCACGTTGGGCGCGTTGCTCATCCATTGCAGTTTTAAATACAGAACCTGCCATTACATCTGCAACAACAGTAATCAAAGCAGGCTGACCCGCAATACGCGTACGCACTTGACCGCCTTGAGTACCGACGATGTAAGTGAAAGCGTCATCAACGAGCATATTGTTATTGATACGGATATTGTCTTGCGCTAAACGCGATTGTAGACTTGGCTGATTATTGGCCGCTTGTACCTGACTGGCTTGATACAAGTCTTCACTTGGTAGCGTCATGCTGACACTTGCTTGACAAGTGGTCATGCCGTTCTCATTGGCTTGTTGCAAGATGGCAGCGTTTTGAACGTCAATGACAACGCCATTGGTTTTTTCGCTAACCACACCGTTTGCTAAACTGATTTCAGCATCATTTGCATAATTGGCAGCCAATGACTGTGCTTGTTGATTGAGCGTATTTTTCAGAGCTGACTTAAGGCGATCTTGCACCATAGGATCATCACAACTGATCGCAGGCGCAACGCTATTTTCAGCATCGACCGTCTCTTGTTCTGTTAGCTCTGCCTGCTCAGTAGTGTCTTCTTTATCTGAGCGATCACAGCCTGCAAGCGCCAAACCACATACCAATCCAATCCCAGCAACTTTATGCCACTTGCTCAAACTTATATTTGCTACGCTCATACTAACTCTACTCCCAATTTACAGGTTCGTACCGCCACTGACTGACAGTGTTCAACATTCAAATCGCAACGCTAGCTGCTACAGATATGAAAACCACATTATTATACGGTGTTTAAATCAAATGGTCATTAGTGTAGCCCATGGATATACAAATAGTGCCCCTTATTATGGGAAAAACCTGCGTTTGGTTGCAAAAACATAACAAACATTCGCAGAATTGGACTCTAAAAAGTCATATTTAAAAAAGTACAGATTGCATCGCAGTTTTTGTTAGACGTCGTGGATATGACGCTATATGATTGGGCATAAAAATCATCAATAATTGGTGCATATGATAAATTTTAGAGATACGTTGTTATTAGGTCATCGAGGCGCACGCGGTGAGGCGTTAGAAAATACCTTTTCAGGCTTTCAATACTCTCAAAATCTCAAGTCAAGAGGCTTAGCAGGCATAGAGTTTGATATACAACTAAACGCTGATGGTCACTTAATTGTATTCCACGATGACGATTTAGAGCGTATGTGCGGTCGACAATCACGCATTGATCAGTTAAAGCTCACAGAAATTCAATGCCAGTTGCAGTTTGGTCAACCCATTATGACGTTGGCAAGCATAGCACCTGCGCTTAGTGGATTTAACGTTATTGAGCTGGAAATTAAGACGCATAGCCGTACCAATTACACGGTGTTGATTGCAGCGCTTCGGCAGGCATTTATTGATACACCTCTTGCCAGCTTACCAGTTGTGTTGACGAGCTTCGATGTCGAGTTACATAACCGTTTACAACGTCACAAACTATTATCTCATATGCCTCGCGGCTTGCTCATTCGTACGCCAGAAGCGTTGGCAAGCGCGACCAATACCGCATTGCAACTCGGCTGCATTCAACTGGGCATTCATTATCCGCTTTTGACCCAAGCTGTCATCAAGCATAGCCACCGTTATGGATTGCCCGTAAGTGCTTGGACGGTTAATGATATTCCCACCATTGAACAGCTCATCAAATGGCAGACCGATGTCATCATTACGGATTTTCCAAGTCATTTGCTGTTGCCTTAACCGATTTATCCGTACTTTTCTGATATTTAATCATTTTTTCGATAAACGCATTCTTTCCTACATATCTACCCTCCTTGTTACACTTCTCCTTCATGTCTGATAAGTCACTCGTATTTTTGACCAATACATTCTATAATCCATACAAGTTATTGTTATTTAGCAATATTTTTATAGTGTATAAGTGTTCACTTTACACGCTTTTTAAGGTACTATGGTGGCTTAAATTAATACCGTTAGGGATATTATATGATTGCAAAAAAAGCACTTGGCTTACCGCTTAAAGGCTTACGTTTCGCTATCAAATCTGGTGACACGCTTGTAAAGACCGCCAGCACTCAAGTAACGCGTTTTAAGACTCGTTTTGATGAGAAAAAAGCGCAAATGGCGCTTGATGAGCAGCCTATTGCAAAACGCAATTATGCGAAAGCTTCTGAGCAAGCAGATCTTTCTGCGCAAGAGCAAAGCATTGATATGCGCGAGTTTGAATTTACCAAAGCACCGATCAACTGGATTCCGGCAACTATTTTGGTAGCAACGCCGATTGCTGCTGCTATCATTACGCCATGGTACTTGTTCACTCATCAAGTGAGCGCACCTGTTTGGGGTGTATTTGGTGCCTTTATGGTATGGACAGGTATGAGTATCACAGCAGGTTACCATCGCTTGCTTGCACACCGTGCTTATAAAGCGCATCCAATTGTCAGAAACTTTTTATTGCTTGGTTCTACCCTAGCAGTACAGGGCTCTGCGTTTGACTGGGTCTCAGGACACCGTGTCCATCATCGTCATGTCGATGATCGTTTAGAAGATCCGTATTCAGCGAAGCGCGGATTCTGGTTCAGTCATATTGGCTGGATGCTGCGTAACTACCCTAGCGGCAAGTTCGACTATAAAAACATTCCTGACTTGACCAAAGATAGAGTCCTACAGATTCAGCATAAATACTATGGTCTGTGGGTCGTTGCTATGAATGTCGGTATGGTTGCCGCTATTGGCTGGTTGCTTGGTGATGTCTGGGGTACATTGGTCATCGCAGGCTTGCTACGCTTAGTACTGACGCATCACTTTACGTTCTTTATTAATTCGTTATGCCATATGCTTGGGACACGTCCTTATACTGATACTAATACGGCTCGTGATAACTTCTTCTTAGCTATCTTTACGTGGGGTGAGGGTTATCATAACTACCATCACTTCTTCCAATACGACTATCGTAATGGCGTGAAATGGTGGCAATATGACCCAACCAAATGGTTAATTGCTGGTTTATCAAAACTTGGTTTGACTTCTGAGCTGCGTACTGTTGATGATACGACTATCAAACATGCAGAAGTACAAATGCAGTTTAAGAAGGCTCAGCAGCAAATCGATACAGCAGCAGTAAGCGGCATTGATCTTCCTCATGCGATGAAGAGTTTCCAAGACCGTATTAAGTTTGAATATGATGCCTTTACGCAGACTGTTGAAGAATGGCAAGCGCTAAAAGCAAAAACTATCGAGCTTAAGAAAACAGAGTTTGCTGATCGTTTGCATGAAGTTGATGATAAGTTAAAGCATGATTATGCCAAAATTGAACAGAAAATCCTTGAGCATAACAGCAATCTAAAAACCGCCTTCCGCTCTATTGGCGCGAATGAAAAAGCTGCTTAATTAACCTCTGATTTGTTTTATAATTTTGAAGCTTCTCCATCCCCCTATCCGTCCTAGATAGGGGGATTTTTTTGCTTATAATTTATCGCTTATGTCATTCTAGCTACTTCTAATGACCTTATTATCATAATAAATGGTCAAATACATTGACTGAGCCATTGCCAGATCCAACCTACAAGCAATAACAATCTCGTTCATCACATTCAGTTGATTAAAGACCGAAAAATTTATTTTTTGTCCAGATATTACAAGAGACGGACAGAGTGCAACGATGCCATATGAGAGCTATGCTATAGTGACATTCTCACTTTTATATTTTAATGGAAACGGCCTGTATGCGTTATCAAAACACTTACGTCAACCTAGACACGCGCCTTTATCATGAGCAGCCACCGACGCCACTAGACAATCCTCGTGTCGGTCACTTCAACACTCAAGTTGCACAGCAGTTAGGTTGGGCAAACGATGAGGACTTGATGACTAATTGGGTTGAGATATTGGGCGGTCAATACGTGCCAGCTGATTTCAAACCACTATCGATGGCCTATGCTGGTCACCAGTTTGGACAATGGGCTGGGCAATTGGGCGACGGACGCGGTTTACTCATGGCACAGGTACTCGATAATGATGGACAGCCACAAGACTTGCATCTAAAAGGCGCTGGCTTGACACCCTACTCACGCATGGGTGATGGGCGCGCAGTCTTACGTAGTACTATTCGCGAATACCTGTGCGGTCATGCATTGACCCAGCTTGGCATCCCCTCATCTAACGCTTTGGGGTTTGTGGTATCGGATACGAGAGTGCGCCGTGAGCGTATCGAAGCAGGTGCAGCACTAATGCGTGTGGCAGACAGTCATATTCGTTTAGGTCATGTCGAATGGATTGCCAGCTTTGCCCCTGATGTACTGGGTGAGTTCACTGACTATATGATTGACACTTACTATCCAGAGTGCCGCGATAGCGAAACGCCTGTCTTAGCTTTCTTGACCGCAGTGGTTGAACGTACGGCTCGTATGATTGCTGATTGGCAATTGATTGGCTTTGCTCACGGTGTCATGAACACAGATAACTTATCTATCACAGGCAGTACTTTGGACTTCGGGCCATTTGGCTTTATGGAGCGCTTTAATCCTGCATGGATTAATAATCACTCAGACCATACGGGTCGCTACGCTTATCAGAATCAGCCTGCTATCGGGCATTGGAACCTAAACGTTTGGCTGCCACACTTTATGCGCCTAGAAGGCGTCACTCGTGAGACCCTTTCTAATTGCTTAGCGCCTTACGAAGCAACCTTTATGCAGCACTATCAGCAAGGTCTGTGCCGTAAGCTTGGCTTACCGCATCAAAGAGAAAGTCTCAGCTTGGCTTTTGAATGGTTGACGCTATTAGAAGACAACTTGCTCGACTATACCAATAGCTTCCGCGCCCTACTCGGTTTGGTCGCACCAGCAGATCATCCTTATGAACAAAAACTACTGGCTACTATGACCACTGAATTAAGCAATGATGCGCAGCAAGTATGGCAAGACTGGTCAGCACGTTATCTGGCACAGATCGAGCAGCTGCCACTTGAGCAGGCAGTTAACGACATGCAGACCAACAATCCTGTTTATGTCCTTCGTAATAGCATGGCGCAGCGTGCGATTACTGCCGCAGAACAAGGTCAGTTTGAAGAGGTTGATCGGGTATTCCGTTTACTAGCCAATCCTTATAGTGTGCAAGATATCGCTAATGATTTAGATAGCAGTGCGCCTGCGCCTGATACACCGCAGATGCCTATTAGTTGCTCGTCTTAGTAGCTGCTCATCTTAGTAGTTGCCCGTCTTAACACCTTTCAATTCTGTAATATTTTGAAACATTATGAAATTAAGGTTGATATCTAACCGCGTTTTTTGGCATTATCAACGAGATAAATAACGAATATCATTTTATTATATTATTCGCATAATTCACCGTTGTTGACTAGGCAGTGAATTGGCAATAATGCTAGAATGAATATTTTAGCTAGTTTGCTTTTTTGACCTGATCTTTGATCGTCGACCATGATTCTGATGGTCGTGAGTCGTTTAACGTCTTTATCCCTTTCAATTATTATCATTCAATGATTTTTGGAGGATTAGACGTTGTTTTTTATCACCATTTAATTTATTCCAATTTATTCCAACCATGGCAATTATTATGAATGACGATACCACTTCGAATACGGATAACCTCAGTACAGAAAAAGAGCAGTTTGAACAAGCTGCCTTACATTACCATGAGTTTCCACGCCCAGGTAAAATTTCGGTAACCCCTACTAAGCAGCTAGCCAACCAACGTGATTTAGCACTCGCCTACTCTCCAGGTGTTGCTGTACCTTGTCTTGAGATCCAAAGAAATCCAAAACTTGCGTCTAAATACACGGCACGTAACAACCTAGTTGGTGTTATCACTAACGGTACTGCTGTATTGGGTCTGGGTAATATCGGTCCATTGGCATCGAAGCCAGTTATGGAAGGTAAAGGCGTTCTATTTAAGAAGTTCGCAGGTATCGACGTTTTTGATATTGAAATTGCTCAAAATGATCCAGATAAGTTTATCGAAGCGGTTGCCTCACTTGAGCCTACCTTTGGTGGTATCAACCTAGAAGACATCAAAGCACCAGAATGTTTCAAAATTGAGCGCGTACTACGTGAGCGCATGAACATTCCTGTGTTCCATGATGATCAACATGGTACGTCAATCATCGTTGCCGCAGCCATGCTAAATGCTTTGTTGATTACTGGCAAAAAAATCGAAGAGATTAAAATTGTTTGTTCAGGCGCAGGCGCAGCGGCCATTTCTTGCCTAGATATCATTTGCGCGCTTGGCGTTAATAAGAACAATATCATTGTTTCAGATTCACGCGGTATCATCAGTACTAGCCGTGAAAACCTTGATGAAACCAAACAACGTTATGCTCGTGATATCACAGCTACTTCTATCGAAGAAGTCATGGACGATGTCGATATGTTCCTAGGCTTATCAATGCCAGGCACACTATCAGAAGATATGGTTCGCCGTATGGCAAAAGACCCTATCGTCTTTGCACTTGCCAACCCAACACCTGAAATCATGCCAGAATTGGCACATGCGGTACGTCCAGACGTCATCATGGCAACTGGTCGTTCAGACTATCCAAACCAAGTAAACAACGCGCTATGCTTCCCATATATCTTCCGCGGTGCATTAGATGTTGGTGCGACGACTGTTAACGAAGAGATGAAAGTCGCTTGCGTAAAAGCAATCGCTGCGATGGCACACGTCGAAGCCACTCCAACTACCAGCGCTAGAAACATCGAAAAGATGCAAAGTTTTGGTCGTGACTACTTAATTCCAGGCCCTCTAGAACCAAATCTAATCATTGAAATCGCATCTGCTGTTGCCAAAGCAGCGATGGATTCAGGCGTTGCCACGCTACCGATCGATGATATGCAAGCCTATCGTCAGCGTCTATCTGAGTTTGTTTATAACTCAGCGTTTGTGATGAAGCCAATCTTTGCTCGTGCTAAAGCCGATCCAAAACGTATTGTGTACTGTGAAGGTGAAGACAACAACATCTTGCTTGCTGTACAAGTGGTCGTTGATGAGAAGCTAGCACAACCTATCTTGGTTGGTCGCCCTTCAGTTATCGAAGCCAATATCAAAAAGCTAGGCCTACGTCTAAAAGCTGGCGAAAATATTACCATCGTCAACGTTGATGACGATCCTCGCTACAAAGACTACTGGCAGGGCTACTACGAGAAGAACAAACGCCGCGGTGTAAGCATTGAGCTTGCGCGTCGTGATGTTCGCCGTAAGACGACTTTGATTGGTTCTTTGCTGGTTGAAAATGGTGCAGCAGATGGCATGGTATGTGGTACATTTGGCCATTACCAATTGCATCTAAAATACGTTGAAAGTGTCATTGGCAAAAAACAAGGTATGAACGACTTCTATGCGATGAATGCGGTACTCATGCAAGATCGTAATATCTTTATCGCTGATACTTATGTCCATGAAGACCCAACGGCTGAACAATTGGCTGAAATGACTGTCTTGGCAACGGATCAGCTACGTCGCTTTGGTATCACGCCACGCGTCGCGCTAGTGTCTCATTCTAACTTTGGTGCTTCAGATCGTGCCAGCGCTGTCAAAATGCGTAAGGTTCATGAGCTATTGACCAATATGAACGTTGACTTCGAATTTGAAGGCGAAATGCAAGGTGATGCCGCACTTAACGAAAATATTCGTCTGAACGATATGCCATCAAGCCCGTTAAAAGGTGCAGCGAACTTGCTTATCTTGCCAACCCTTGATGCATCAAACATCGCTTTCAACCTGCTCAAAACAGCGACTGGCAGTGCTTCTATTGGCCCTATCCTATTAGGTACTAACAAGCCGGTACACATTTTAACGCCATCAGCGACAGCACGTGGTATCGTCAACATGACTGCATTGACCGTTACTGAAGCGCAAGACCTAGAAAACGAAAAATAGTCATATACCATACACAGTATGAATGCACCATAGTCAGTTCAAGATAATTTGGATACCAGGAAGCCGAGTGGAAGTACTACAAATAGTAGACTGAGCGAGGCTGACACCCTACCCAATTTATAGAGGATTGACTATATTAAGAAGGGCTCTGTCATCCATTGACAGAGCCCTTCTGCTATACTAAAACCAGTCAATGCAACTTATAGAGCATTGGCTGTTTTTTTGATTTATAAAAATTGAGCTAGCAATATAAAGCTCGATAATAACAAGAGGCTTCTATGCAAATTTACCTCGTAGGCGGTGCTGTACGCGATCGACTGCTCAAGCGTCCTATCAAGGACAAGGACTTCGTCGTCGTTGGCGCTACTGTGGCAGAAATGATTGATGCAGGGTTTCAACAAGTGGGCGCTGACTTTCCTGTGTTTTTGCATCCGACCAGTCATGAAGAGTATGCATTGGCACGCACAGAGCGCAAGCAAGGCTCAGGCTACAAAGGTTTTAGCGTACATGCCAGCCCTGATGTTAGTCTAGAGGATGATTTGCGCCGTCGTGATTTAACCATCAACGCGATGGCAATCGAAGTTACTAGCTTGACTGATGACACCCCTATTGACGGACAGGTCATCGACTACTATGGCGGACTACAAGACTTAAAAGACAAGACATTGCGCCATGTGTCCAGTGCTTTTAATGAAGACGCATTACGTGTGCTTCGGACCGTGCGTTTCTATAGTCGTTACTACGATTTGGGGTTCACCATCGCGGATGACACTTTAACGCTGATGCGTCAATTGGTTGATACAGGAGAGCTGACTCACTTAAGCGCCGAGCGTATCTGGCAAGAATCGAGCCGTGCGACTATGCAACTATCACCACAAGTCTACTGGCAAAAACTGTTTGAAATTGGTGCACTCACAGAGTATTTCGCGCCTTTGCATCAAGCTTGGGACAATGTCCAAATAAGAGAAACAGTGCAGACAGCGTTATACTTTGCAGGACAGATGCATTTAAATTTATCACAGCGTTGGGCGCTACTAATGACTAGCCTGTCTTCATCATTATTTAATAGCGAAAACTCTGAGTCTCCGTCTAACGTATCAACCGCTATAAAAAATATTAACGCTATCGGTAATAAAGCCAAAGTCCCAAAAGCACATACTCAGTTCGCAACTTTATTCGCTCAGCAAGCTGAAAAACTAAGCACAATAAACAGTCTAAATGCGGCTGAAAAAATCGATCTAATCCAAGCCTGCGGTGCGCATAAGGAGCCTGATAAGCTCTCTCAACTGCTAGTGTGCAGTCATGTGTTACAGCTGGCAACACAGCATCGCCAAATGATGCTAGCACTAAATAGCTTTCACGCTGTCAGCATGACTGACATTGCGCCAGACCTTAAAGGCCCCGCTATTGGTACAGCCTTACGCCAAAGCAGGATTGAACACTTGCAAGCGCAACAATGATATAGACACGTGCACTAGAGAAAAAAGTAGTATTGCTATGGACCAAGAACTTAATGCCTACCAAGCAGAAAATATAAATAACCAAGCGCCAGTGATGCTTGTCACAGGTAGTGCTAGGCGCATTGGGGCGGCTATTGTTAAAGCGGCTCATAGGCAAGGTTATCGCGTCATTATTCATTGTCATCGTAGTGAACAAGACGCTAATGACTTGGCTGACCATCTGAACGACATCCGTGCTAATAGTGCAAAAGTTATCGTTGCTGATTTAATGATAGTCAACGATGGTATGGCTTTAGACAGCTTTGTTAAAAATATCGTAGAGGCGTTTGGTCAGCTTGATGTATTGGTGCATAATGCTTCGCGGTTTTATCCTAGCCCACTCGGTAGTATCAATCATGCACAGTGGGATGAGTTGCTTTTAACCAATGCCAAGGCCCCTTTATTACTAAGCCAAGCCCTATTACCTTATCTAAAGCAGCAGCAAGGCTGTATTGTCAGTTTGTTGGACATACACGCGCATGATAGACCGTTTAACAACTATACTGTTTATAATATGGCAAAGGCTGCACATCGAATGATGGTACAGTCGCTAGCGCTAGAGATGGCACCAGAAGTACGGGTCAATGGGGTTGCTCCTGGAGTCAACATTTTGCCTGACCCTACTAGCGACCAAGCTATTGATAACGAGCAACAGAAAAGCATCATCGATGCTATCCCTATGCGGCGAATAGGCCAACCTGATGAGATTGCTCATAGCGTGCTGTATCTTGTGCAGGCAAATTATGTCACAGGAGAAATTATCACTGTGGATGGTGGCCGTAGTCTAACCATAGCTGGTGGTCACCTGTAATACAAAAATATGGCTCAATAAAAAAATATCTTGATTACTGCCTATCTTTTACTTGAAAAATTAGAAAAATCAGGTATCATTGTGCGTCTAACGTTAGGGCCCATAGCTCAGTTGGTTAGAGCAGAGGACTCATAATCCTTTGGTCGTAGGTTCAAGTCCTACTGGGCCCACCATATTCAAACCCTTACAGTCATTGACTTGTAAGGGTTTTTTATTTTCTGTTGTTTTTACTCTATTTTTCATCAGTAAGAAAAAAGTAATCAAATAGTAATCGTTGTTGAGATATTTATAGTAATCACAGCGAAGTCGTTGATATGAGAATTTAGATGGTATGCTACCCTCATCAATGAGGGAACCAAAATCTAGACACAAAAAAACGCCCCACCTGAATTAACAGATGGGGCATTTTGCTCAACAACCGCTATACATCCACTATCATAATGGCTAACACGGTTCGAGACTTCGAATTTTTAGTATAACAGCTAAAGATAGCTAGGTGTAGCTACTTAGACTGTCCGCAGCACTCACACATAGCATTACCTTGCACTGCAACAACTTTGACGCACTGCAAAAACTTAATCGCATAATCCGCAATCGCCTTATTATCATCAACGCCATTAATCACTCTACGAGCATTTACCCATTCGTTGTAGTTGAGTCCGTACTTGATATACTGGTTTAATCTGCGAGTTGTAAACGTACCCTTTAGCGAACCAATGGTTAGTATCTTTGCGCTGACAACGGGGTCTAACGCTAGATCAGGACTGTTAACTAAGTCGATACCTAGAATATTGGTAAACTTCTTATAGTTGTCATAACCAGTAATCATAACATCACCGCGACCTCGATACTTATAGCCGTCACCGTCAGCTTCTGGCGTGTTGCCTAGTTGCTCGGCTAATCGCCCTGTGTCGTACTTATCAAAGTATCTAACACCGCCATACTCGGTGATAGCTTGCATTGTAAACGCTGTCTCATGCCATGCTGTAGCGAGCATATAAGCAACATATAGCGGATTGTTTGCATCTAGCTCTTTGTATTCGTTAAACGCTGCAAACTTACCATTAATGCCATCTACAAAGCCCTGATTGATTGAGCTAACTTTAAAAACATCTTTGAATTTAGCAAAATCAAAATCTAACTTATAACCAACCTCTAAGGTTTCTTGAGATAGACCACCCCAATAACCGTCTGGGTCAATGCCTATAGCGGTCTGTAGCCTTTTTACGCTATCCTTTACGCTCATGCTCTACCCCTTATTAAAGAATCTTAATGCGAAGTACAGCGCATTTAGTGCTGTCAGGCCGCGTCGATAATGACTCTCTTTGATGTATGGTCGGATAAGCTCGCTATTCTTAATCGCTGCATTTGTTGCATGGGTTGCGATGTTAATCGCTGCTTTTTTATCAACTTTCATTTTTTAAACTCCAAAAAAAGCCCCTATTAAGGAGCGTGTTTATTGCATTTGATTAGACTTATTGGTATCTGCTTTTTGATGTAGTTTGCTGCTTCCAAGATATACAAGGCGTTGATAATAAGCATCATCACACGGACGAATGTAATAGATAGCACCTTGTCAATCTCATACGGATAGTCGTAATAGATAACTGTCATCCAAACGATTAACCACATGACAACGACCACTATGCGTAAGTCTGTCTTAGTGTTGACTCGCTTATTAAAGAGAGCCACCAAGCACAATATCAAACCAAAAAACGGCACCCAGTAATTAATTAGGGTTATCATTCGACACCTCCACTTGCTCTTGCGGCATCGGATGACTGTCCACACCTGTATTGATTTTTGGTATCAACACAAGTGATGCAACAACACCTACCAAAGCAGCTGTTAATACTTTTGTGGCATGGTCAGTGACCAGCTTGATTGCAATATCTGCAAACTTGATAGATTGCTGCACAATCAAATCAACAATAGCGTCTTGTAAGTCTTGGCGGTTCATTATGTTAATAGCGATTCTCAGCAAGATGGTACCTGATAGACCAGAGATAAAAGAAGCTATCTGCATAAGTCCAACGCTAGACGAGGGATTGACAACTGGTAATACGATAAAAGACAAGACAAAACCTGCCATCACCGCTGTAAAGAAATTCCCTGCCTTCGTGCCATTCGCTTGCATATAGTCTGTTTTAAGTGCAAAAAATGCACCTATAAAGTTAAGTAGCACCATGGACAACAGAAACACCCAGTACGGCAACTGTAAGTTCATATAGTTGTGTGGCGCATTTAGCTGCTCACCAAGCCCAACCGTGACAGCTGCCACCGTGCCAGTGCTTGAGAGTGCGAATGCCCTCACGGTTTCGATGGCTGCGATTCTATGCGGCATCACTCCTCCTAATATTTGACATAAAAAAACCACTCAACGAGTGGTTAGTAACCTGCGATTGCTTTACTGTCTTGTAGTTGTTGCAGTAGAGCTGTAAGCGATGCTTCTTGGCTCTCTGGCATACTCATCGATGCCGTTGCACCGCCAAGTTTGAAGTTAACATTAATTGTTTTGCTTGAACTTGGCTGACTATCATAACGATTGTACTCTTGCGTTGTGATTTGAGCCGTCGCTGTCCTTGCCACTTCGTAGTTATCGCGTTGGCGATCTACTTGACGTGCTTTTTCAGCAATTTCAGCCAAGTACACTGAAGCAGACTTATAGCGATTAATATCAGCAGCTGTTAGCATCTGGCCGTCACTAAAACCTTGCAGCTCACCAAAGTTCAAAGCACCGCTTGATGTGCCCTGCTTGGCGTACAGCTTACGCGCTTCCTCAATGGCTGATTCTTCTGACAAGCCCTGCGACTTCAAGAAGTTCTCAACACCAAGCCTTGTGCCAAACTGGTTGCCCTCGATGGGTGCATCCTCAGTGCCGTATTGCCGCAAGTTCCTAAGTGTCTCGTCAGCGTTCTTAAGCTCCTGAGCTTCTTTGACCGCTTTAATCTTGGCTTGCAACTTATCATAAGCGGATGACGCATCATTAGCGGCGCGTACCATGCTGTTTCCTGCACTGCCTGCGCTACTTGATATACCATCATAAGCTGTACGGATGTTATTGACTGAGCGAGTGACATTATCGTTTGCTGCCTTGGCTTGTCCCATTTTTTCAAATGTGACGCGACCTTGTTCGTCGACTGCGACAGTGACCCCGCGCTCAGCTGCCATACGCTTAGTGACCGCATCAACGACACCATTGTTTGATGCAATGTTAGCCTTCGCCGTTTTCTCAAACGATTCCTCTAGCTGCTGCGCTGTGGCTTGACCGTCCTTTTTGACAATGTTGTAAGCGTCGGTATAAGCACCTGCGTCTTTGGCTAATTCCTCACGGGTTTTTAAGCCCAACAAACCGTAAGCCTCAGTTACACCATTGATACCGTCCTTGAGTATATCAGCTCGGTTTTGTACTCCCTCCAAGCCCTCGGCAAGTTCTTGGCCAGTGATTTTTCCCTCTTTGTATAGCTCGTTCCATTTAACGATCAAGGCTTCAATCTCAACCGTGTTACTGGCTTTATCGGACATTGCGGTCAATGAGTCAACGAGTGCGCCGCCCGCGTCATAACCTGCATCTGTTAAGTCGTCAAAGCCACTGATGAGCTCGTCAAGACTGGCGCTAGATTTTACAAACTCTTTAGATAGCCCAATGCCGACTGCACCTGCCAATTCGTCAATCTGTTCTTTGGTGCGACTACTTGCAAGAGTAGATCTATCAAGCTGCGTGACTAACACGCTACCCGTTTCATCTGCTTGCACTGCCAGGCCTTGCAACGCTGCCGCCTTCTCAAGCTCAGACGTTACGATGCCACCGTTATCTGCAATGCTTTTAGCTGCATATCTTGCAAAGTTGTTTTCAATCTCTTTGTAGCGTTCGTTAGCAAGATTGATACCTGCCGCCAATTCTTGCCCTGTGATCTTACCTGTTGCTGACATTGCTGTTAGCGAGTTGATAATGTCATCAACAGCACCTATCGTCTGTGCTTTCGGCACCAAATCAGTTAGTGAGTCAGTTACGCTAACACCAGTTTCCTGCGCTTTTGTGGCAACCTCGGCAAAGCTCTCGCCAACACCAAGATAGGCCGCTTGCACACCGCCTGCAGATGCAATGATTAACTCACCAGTCTCACTGAATGTGGCTTGTAATTCGCGCTGCGCTAACTCAAGGCGCATATCATCGCTAATCATGTTATCGTTTTGGGCGATCTTAGCAGCAGCGATTTTAATAAACTGCTCTTCTAGAGCTTCTGCCGTATAAGAGCCTTTGGCTTCCATTTCGTCGTAACCAGCGACAAGTTTGGCGACCGTTTCGTCAGATTTTTCCTGAGCGGTCTTGTTCATCGCAGTCCATGCTTTGCTAGACGATGACTCGAAATCCATCATCTGTTGCTCAGACTTCTTGTGCAGCTCATCGGCTAACTGGTATAACTCAGCAGCGCGTTGCGACGTCTGACCTTTGAGCGCGGAAAAACCTTCTAAGATACCGCCTGTTATTTGAGATATAGTGCCAAAAACACTGTTAGCTAGAATAGATATGCCTTTAAAGCCGTCACTCATAATGCCCAAACTAACAGAGGCTATGCCTAATAGTCGAGTAAATAGCCCTACCTCCTCATTGCCGCCAGCTAACGCACTGGTCATATCACTAATAGCGCTATAAATATCTTTGACTGCCGAAAAGGTATCTCCAAGCGTTACCAATAGCGAATCAAAATGATTTTCTACCGCTGCAATTGTCGATGGGTCAATATCCTTGATTGAATCGCTAATATACTGAACCGCTGCTGCCATACGGCCAGATTGATTGACCGTCTCGTTTAGACTGCCAACAAATTCAAACATGGTGTTTTTAAGTAGTTGTATAGAGTTGCCAAATGTGACAGGCAGTGTCGCAAACTCATCTTCAATAACTTTGGTCTGCGAACGTACTGAGTCAATAACGACCTCTGATGTCAGCTTACCCTCACCTGCCATCTTGCGTAGTTCGCCCCGAGTCACACCAAGGCCATCTGCCATTGCTTGAGCAAGCCGTGGCGACTGCTCCATGATCGAGTTAAATTCTTCGCCACGTAACACGCCTGACTGCAAACCTTGCACAAGCTGAATGATAGCCGCATCCGCACTTGCAGCCGTACCACCTGATAATTTAATCGCTTCGTTAATCGTCTTGGTAACTGACAGTATCTCGCCCTGAGCCAAGCCCAACGTGGTAGATGCTTGCGTAATACGTGCAAACAATTCACCCGTATTGGCAATGCTTGAGAACGTCTCATTGGCTATCTGCTTAACACCTTCAAAACCAGTGATAAAGTTGACACCTTCGCCAGTAGCAATCTTGATACGAGCTTCAAGCAATACAAACGCATCAGCCGCCTGAATAATTTCAGCAACCCCGATACCAAGCCCAGCCGCTGCCAATATCCCCTGCAAACTACCAAATGCGCCTTTAAGGTTATTAACGCCACCGCTTAGCTTCTTAGTTCCCGTCTCTGTACGCTGTACTTGATCATCAACACCGCGTAACTCTTGCTCAAGCCGTCTAATTTGCTCTTGTGCGGATCTTGTTACTCTTTCAATTTCAGCGGCAGGGCGACCAGAGTTGTTTTGAAAGTTGGTTAATGAGCGACTAATCTGGTCAATCTCACCACGTATCGTTTCAGGTACTCGAACGTTAGCCATTCTATAGATAGCATTACGAGCACCGTCAGCTGTAGTACTAGCGCGATTCATTGCACCTGCTAACTCACCTGCAAGGCTTGTACTGGCTGATTTCGCCTCGTTAAGCTCTTGTTCAAGTCGAGCAACCTTGGCAGTGGCTTGCTCTATCTGCTCAGGTGATGCGTCAGTCTGACCTAGCCTTGTCGCCTCTAATCTTGCATTAACCAGCTCTTGATCTAAGCGCCCAACTTGCTGCGCTGCGGTACGCATTGCTGCTTCTATTTGGTCACCTGATAAGTTAGCACCAGCGCCCATCTGTCTTAACTGGTCAGCCGTGGCTTTTAGCTCAGATGTCAAACGACTGGCATCGACGTTACCTAAGTCGGTGAGCATTTTGTCAGCACGCTCAGTATCAGAGACCATCTGAGACACATTGCGCTCAACCGACTGAGCGTATTCGGTGAACTTATCACGCGCCTGATTGATACCTGCGTTAAAATTCTCGTTAAGCAGCCGTAATTGGACGCTAAAATCTAAATCACTTGCCATGTGGCGCACCTCAAATTTTGGGCATAAAAAAAGCCCACCGATTAGGTGAGCTGTGCTTGAAAAGAAAAACCGTTTCTTGGTCAACGGTTTTTTAACTAAAAATTATCAATCATCTATACTTAGCTTCATTCTGTCCGACTCGTAACCTCTGAGATTAAATTCAGAATCAACCTTGTCACTAAGACCAATGATAGGCAGTGTTATTGCTGCTGAATTAGATTTTGTAAATTTATCAAATAAATCTTTACCTACTTCTGCGCTAACGGGCACCAAAACCTCATCAAGAGTGCTGTACTGCATCAAATAACTTTGCCTGTTACTATTAAATTTTATAGGTATCTGGCACGTTGGCACACAAGCCACTGCTGATCCCGCAAATATCTTTATCGATTCCGATACAGTGCCAGGCAATAAGCGTTGCCTTTCAGCAATAACAAATGGCCTTGCATTTAATCCAGCCACTTCAGGATCAGGATATGTGTTTATCGCATTATTTTCCGCTTTCGCATTGAACACCTCACCCGAGCTATTATCAACTGACGAATAACGCCATTCCCCATCTTCTTTAGAACCGCCAGAACCTATAGTACCGCCTGCGCCAATCGTACCACCATTGCCATCACTTACTAGCGGTGGCAAACTATCATAACCGCCGCCACATCCACTAAGCATCAACGCTAAGCCTACCGCGAATAACTTTCTCACAGCTAACCCCTGAAATATTATTTACTCAATTTTAGTTGATTAAGCATTGTTACGCTAGCTTTTCATAAACTCTTTCCAGCCTTTCGCGTCTGCTTGTGACACTCGCATTGCAATAGCCATATCCTTGATACTTTGCTGTTTATCTTTGGCTAGCGCCTTGGATAACTCCCACCATTCGCCAAACGCCATATCTAAGACATCGTGCTCTCTGAGTCCGATTTTGTAGAATGGTAGTAAGCTGTCGAACCAAGTAACGCTAACTGTGCCCCCAGACTTTTTAGGGGAATGAAAATCTGACGCATAAAAAAATCGCCACTATGGGCGACGACCTCCTGCATCACTGTGAGCATTTCAAGCGGCTCAAGCTCTCGATAAAAGGTAGGCGTTTGGTCTGTTAGTACCGATGCCAGTATGACCGTCTCATCTGTGTAGCTGCCGATGAGTGCCAGTAACTCACTATCAGGTAGTCCTTTATTTGCTTTTACGATACGCTCAAACTCAGCGACAAAAGGTGTAAATGCTCGTGTTACTTCATTGAGGTTTTTAACTTTAACGCGCTTGATCGTAATATCGGTATCAGCAACGCGGATCACTTTATCTTTTTTATCTGTCATGCTAAACCTCTATTTCAACAAAGGGTAAATCAGGTGCTTCACTGACTATCTGCCCATCACGTATGAATACTTTAGATTGCAGCTCGTAAGCCGCACTTGATTGTACGATGGTATTGCCGCCACCCTGCATGGTAACGGTGTAGTTTGAGCCTTGTCTATCAATGACAGTGGCAAGCTGCTTAGCACCTTGCTCGGTCACGCCTTTGAATAACTGCCATAAGTTGCCGCTTGCCATTAGACAGACTCCTTATCAAAGTGACGCTCAACATCAATAGACTGGTCAATCTCTAACGCTCGATTGCTAGATAGACGGCCCGTGATAGTCGTACCTCGCACCATACCAACCCATGACTCACCATCGTTCACACCGATTAGGGTAGATGGTTTTAGTACGCCTACATCAGAAACTAAGGGCATTGAAATACCGATGTTACCGATATCGCCAGTATCACTCAGTATCGCTTTACCGCGACTGATAGCGGCCGCTGTGTCGGTCATCAAATCGCTTGTGACCATAGGCGGCTGATAACCTCCGCTTGTGCCTGTGCGCTTGATTAGAGCGCCGATGCCGTTATCATTCTCACCGTAGATAGTCACGCCGTTGTATGCTGGTTTATTGACACGTCCACGGCTGCGACTGGTGATTAGCGATTGCGTCAAGTTAATGCTAGGCGTTTGCGCTGCCCATTCCCACGAGGGGATAGGATAATGTGCGAGTACGTGCAATATATCAGCGCTCATATCAGCATTGATAAAGCCTCCTGCTGCCTCGGCTATCCACTGTAAGCTGTTGATAGGCGTTTTGCCTGTATAACTGTAAGTGTTAGCTGGCACATTCCAACCGTTTACCCCTGCTAATTGCCAATCAAGCGTAAAGCCTGACGGTACGCCATTGCGGTTTAATTCTGCCTCAGCAATCTGTCTTGCACTCATTGCCGTGTCAAACTTAAAGCCGCGCTGTGTCGCGTATGGATGCGCTAATAACATGGCGCGTGACTTACCTTTGATAGTTAGCGAGCTTTCACCAAACGACACGCTATCATCGCAACTGTCTAAGATAAAGCGCCATAGATTGCCGTTGCACTCAAAGTCTACACCTATGCGTGGCTCTCGTGCCGTATCGACTTTGGATAGCTCTGATAACGGCACAGTGGCACTAAATGACCACGTATAGCTATTGCTATCAATGCCAGCGCTAAAGCCTAGCATCTTAATCTCACGCCCATCATCTGAGCGCACTAATGACACACTGTTTGTCACAAATATAACTCCTGTTTGGGGTTGTGTTGGATTGCAGTCAAAACCAAAGTGTAGCGTTGTATCGGCATTAAGCCATTTACACCTAAAATCTAATATTGTGCTTACATTAAAATCAGGCTCAGGCGGTCTATCAGGGTCTTGTCTGTCAGGTATAACGATAATAAAACGCTCTGAGCTTGCAGCATAAATAACCTTGGCATACTCTCGTTTTACATCAAAGTCTGACGAGATAACTTGCGCTATATCACTTTTATAACTACGATATTTACCAAGCCAGTCAGCGCCTTCGTAAACAATCTGACGCTCAGTTTGGCGCTTGAGCATGGCTTCGAACCCAAACCATGAGCCAATACTGACACGCTCGGCGCTCTCATTACTAAGTTGCTTATTATGAGATACAAATAACTGAGACTCATAAAGTTGCCTACTATCTGTGCCAACGAGCTTGCTTTGCCCAGATAATAATGTACTACCGGTGACTATGTTGTCGTTTTGCTCAAAAACTGACTGATTGCTAGTACTTATTAGTTTTGATTGTTGCCAATTAACTTTACTATCACTTGATAATAATTCGTTTTGCTCAAAGTTTGCTTGTTTATCAATAGCGGCAATTTTACTATTCTGCATATCACTGCTGACTTCGTGTCTTGCCAACCTATCGACGTTACTGTCATAACTTGCCGTACCTATTACCGTAGCGTTTAGGTCATAAAAGCCATTAACTTCGATACCTATTACCGGCTTTTCGGCGGTCATCAGCCCTGACGCTAATACCTTTATATTGCCACTTACGCTAATACCTACTGGCGACTCACCAACATCAATACTGCCTGACGCTGTGATGGCAATACTTGCAGATATAAAGACACTAACGTCTTTCTTTACGTCTGAACCGCCTGTCGTATCAAACTCTAATTGAGTAGATGGCTGCCAAACCTCGTTAAAATTTAGCAGCGTATTGGGTCTAAAATTTGTAAATTCTAAATCATTGTTACTGTCTGATAAGTGCGTAAACTTTAAATCAGGCTTATTATCAGACATAGCACACCTTTAAATAGTAATGGTCAAACTTGATAGGCTGACATAGCCCCCAGCGTATATCTCAGGTTTATCAAGTACAATCTCAGAGCCAACATCGAACGTAATATTACTACCTGCACTATTGGTCAGTTTTGCAGTCGTAGGCAATCCTGATTTGGTGGCAAGCACTTTAACGGGTAGGTTAAAAGTGATAACCCCGCTTGTTATACTTGCTTCGATGGGATTGGGCATATTAAAGACAGCGGCACTATCTGCACCAATGTAAATGGTTAAAAGGGTGTCAGTGCCGATGTTTAATTTATCTGCCAAACCTTGCAGCATTGCGTTTTTATCCTCACTACTTAGCATCATGTCAGCACCTATTTTGCAGGGATTAAATCTTGTACAACAGCGTTGTACTGCGTTGTACTCATGTCCTCATCGAGCGAAACAATGTAATATTTTTTACTATCATCAAGCCCGTTAAAAACATAATCACCATTTACGTCCGACCATGTTGATCCAGCCAAAACACCTGTGTCACGTTGATGACATAACACTCGCCTAGATACAGGTACGCCTTGCTCTAAAATCTTGCCAGTGATAACGCCCGAGTAAGTAAGTACAGATAAAGACTCAATACTACGCACATTAGGCTTGAGCGCAACAACAAGGTCGGGATAAACTCCAACTGTTTCGATATCCATTATCAATCCCTCATATCAAAAGCAAAAGCGCCTCTATTTTTGTCTGCTGTACCCGTACCTGATGACGCTGACACTGTGATAAAAAGCATATCATCCATGATTGATAAATCAACAGCTCGCGCATCAATAGTGAACGGCAGTATCATTAATCGAGGCATCCTAGCTCTAGCGCCAGCCGCAGTGTATAAGTATGCAGGGCATAGGAGCATTGAATTGGTGACTGCGTTGATTTTAGAGTAGTTTCCTACGCTAGAGTAACCGCTATATATAACATCTTGCGATATATTTCCGTAACTTATAGTTGTGGGTACTGGACTAGATACGCCTGAGTGTGTACCGATAAAATAACCTGTTTTTAGGACGCCACTACTGTAATTACTGATAGCCGCACCATTTTTTGTATAGTAAATTGTAGTATCGTCATTATAGTTCTCAGCAGACTTTAAGATGCAGTTTTGAATATCGCTATCACTAAAACTAGCCATGTCACCAAAAGCGTAAAAGTCACGCATGTCAGTAGAGTCTACATAAGGATACCAAGAATTAAATAGGTAAAAATACTTACCATTTCCGATAATTACCCATGACAACGGTGTAGAGTCTGAGCTTACGCCTACATCCTTTCTTTGGTATCTTGACTCGTACCAAAACAAACTACCATTGCTGGTGCTAGCTCTATTGTTTACGCTCGCAAAATAATCGCCAACTGGCTTGCCAGAGGCGTCAACGTCTGCACACGCCGTTACCATCGCTCGTTTAGCAGGGTTTGTCGCTGCATATCCAGCACCTGCGGAATAAGACATATCAAGATGTAAAACCGTCTTTGTTGATGTTGGGTCTTTGCTTCGATAACCTCTAATCAATGGTTTGCTATTGCCAATTACTGACTCAAAACCTAAAGGTGATACCTTTGTTTTTACAATACCAGCCGTATTTGTCACGCCTGATATTTTCAAAGTCACAGTATCTGTCGTTAGACTGATAACTCGATATGACCCGTTGAGTAAAGGGTCGTCTGACCCACTAACGGTTATTTTTTGCTTAAGCGCGTAACCATGAGGTAAACCAAAAGTTAAAACAATATCACTGCCATTAATAGTGACGGACGAAACTGTCTGCACGTTAAACCCATCTACCAAACATGCGTCTAAAATACTTAATAACTGACCATTAGGCGCTCCGTTGGAGGTGTTTATCTTAGTCGCACCTAACTGACCTGAGTGCATCCACGTAAAATCATCGCCTATCGGTTGTCTATCAAACATACTTAAACCCTCTCTCTGTCAATGTTGGCATGATAGCCAATAGTAAAATCATAATTATCTGAACTGCTGCCTTGGTGCTGTTGAATAGCGTTACCAATCCATATCGGGTATTTTGCCGATGCCGTATTGAGTCTCACCACGTTATTTGCTGACCAACCACTACCCCATGCTTCTTGCGGTATCGTAAAATATGGCTGCCCTGTCATTGGGTTGAGTGGGCTTGTAGTGGTTGACGTTGAGCCAATGCCAATCTCACCAACTGTTTCACCAATAATTCTAAATGAGGTTGTGCCAGTAAACACTAGCGCCCATCGTTCCTCGATTGCATCGCGGTTAGTCACCACGATAGGGTTATTAGTAATCTGTAGCTGCGATGTTGTAGCATCACCAATCAGCGTATTACTCCAAACACTGCCCCATGATTTTTGACCAAAGACGTTATACGCGCGCGCTTGCATATCACCTGCTAATAGCATTGAGCTAAAGACGGCTGCGGTGCTGTAATCATGCGTGATAGGCGTTGATAGTGTCACACGACCGGATATATCCGTTTCAATGACCAGCGCAATATCCATAATGCGATATTTAGCGGTCAGTGGTGCGGTATAAAATGACATATCAAGCAAGCCGTTTAACTTTAACGTACCTGCGTCAAGGTCAACATCAAGATAATCAAAGCTAACTTTCTTACCTGTGCTATCGACTACATTCACGTCAGACAATCGCTCAAAGCCCAAATCAAACGTATCATTAGGCGCATTGGTCGGTAGCTCCATCGCTTTTAGCTCAGTAATCGCAATGCTATCGCCTTTGCGTACAAATGGAACACGACCATCGGTAGGCAGGCGCACCGGATCAAGTCCGATAAGCTCTTTATCTAATGGCAAATAACTATAAGCAATGGCGTTATAGCGTATAGAGTCCGGCTTAACGTAAATCGGTTTATTGATATAGTTTGTGCCACTCTCCATGTAAATATTGGCAGCGTCATACCAGCTTTCATTTATGATACTAGGATTGGCTGTTACTCCTAGTTTTTCATAGAAATAAAGTAGCACTATGCCCGCTTTAAAATCGACTACACCATGCGCGTATTTACTACCGGTTATATTGCCTTGATCGTCAGTCGCTAACAGTAATTTAGCGCCGTCTGCTAACTCACAACTAATCTGCAAAGACGCATTTTTAAGTGGTGAGCTTGGTGTTCTAAATACAATATTAGCAAGTGGCGCAGGGTCATTTTCACGAACCATGCTTAGTAATTCAGCACTATTTGCCACGCCCACAGTCCAAGAGTTTAGACTGACAATGCCTGAGCGATAGTCAATAGTGCCGACCTTGACTGAGCCATTAAAAATACTGCCGTCGGAATCCTTTAGATTGTCACCTATAGCTTTAAAGAAAACTGAATTTCGTACGATGGGTGAAACATCATCTTGACCTAGCAATATATTAAGCGACCTTGCGCTAACTGTTTTAGTTGCCAGCTCAGTCACGCCTCCAGTATTAGCTTTCAACGTAACATCCGCGTAAGTTGCATTTAGTCCGTAAGACTTGTTGTACGGATAAGTGCCTGTCACCGTTACTAATTTCGAGCCAAACAACCCGTTCGCAAAATTAAACCCCGACTCCTGTCCAACATAAACACCTTTTGCTTCATAGTTTCTGTAAACCTCAAGAACAAAGTTAGCCTTTCCGATACTCTTATCAACAGCACTTGATGCTACATCGACTTTCCACGCATTAGCTGCGCCGCCCTCTCTGTAATTAACCCAAACTGTCGCATCATCTTTTGTTGTGCCATGATACATTTTGGTAACAACTAGCTTGTTAGTGCCAAGTGTGGATAAAACCACTTTAAGCGCCGCGCCCAACCCATCATAAAAAGCGACTTCAATATCCATATCGGATACGGTTTGCCCTAATTGCTGACTGCCTGTATAAACTGTCTTAAAGCCCTTGCTATCACCGTGAGTAGTCTGACCTATGTCTTGTGACGTAATTGCGCCTGAGTTCTTAAACTCCTGCTTAATCACGTTGTCTGCTGTTAGGCGTTGATACGATAATTCGATGTTATCAAGCGGCGCTAAGGTAATGTTAGGGGCAAGGTCAAGCTGCCCATTACTGTAACTGCCTGTAGCGTCACCTGTGATCGCAGTATTGTTTATGGTGGCGGTCTTATCCGCGCCCCATGTCGCTGTAATATCACCTACCACCTCGTCATCAATAACGATAGAGTGACTAGGCTTAGTAAGTATTTTCTGGCCATATTTAACTGAGCTTAAATCCACACCAAACGAGTACAGAATAAAACTACCTGCATCAGGAATGGCTGCTGTCGTTAATAAAACCGTTTTTCCTGATAACGTACCTCGTCCATTACCGTCATCATCAACCAAGTTGCCGCGCCCATCGTCGTGAACATAATAAGCATCGCCGCCTACTGAGTAGCTAATCTTTAAGCTACTGGTTACCGGCTCAGCCATTAGCTCACGCACATAGTTATAACCCGCATTGTCACCTACAATTTGGTAGTCAGTTTGTGCTACGCGATTAAATTCTAATGCCGGTGTATAAGAGCCTGATATAGTGGTTTGACCTAAGTTTAACGTGCTGTACCAAGTAATCTGACCTGAGCTGTATTTGATTGACGCATACGCAGTGCTTGCGCTATCAACTAACTCACCATTGCGATCAATCAAACTTAGACCTGCGAACGCAAGACTTAACGAACCTGCTGCGATACCACTTGGCAGACTAAATGCTGTGTTAGGTGCAATATTTACAGATTGGCTAATAACAACTGCGCCGCCCCCTCGAACCTGTGTTGCCACCTGATTAGCGGGGTCACGCTGTAGTATTGGCGTTTCTACTTGCGTACTTGGCACAACTTGCGTATAGATGCTATTTAATCTCACTTGATTTGATTGCATGGCAACCACTGGATCAGCTAAGCGACTAGCACTGTAATACTTAGCGGCATCAGCAATACGAGCCTCACGCAAGATAGCGCGTCTAGTCGTCGATGTATTCTGATAAAACTCTTGTACCGTCAATCCGTTAAATGACTTGTTTAATGTGTCGCCAAACTCAATCGTTGCAACTGTACGTGTTACTGTTTCACTTGCTGACTTTTGAAAACGTCGCTCTACCGTATCAACTTTAAGCGGACGGATATATTGATAAAACTCGTCAGACTGCCCCTCATTTTGAACCAATACAAGTGGCTGACCGACTGCGGGTATTGGGTCTTTTGCATCTAATGAGATTTGGATAACTCGCTGACCTGCAAGTTGCGTCTCAAGCAAGTGACCTGCCCACTTGGTGCCAAAAGCCAAGTAGCTCTCAATCTTGTTCTGAGCATCTGAGCGTCTATCAGCAAAACTCGTTGCTTTAAATGCAAACACGCTGATATTAGGATTATCAGGCAGCTCAGTAAATAGCATACGAGTCGCTTGCAATAGTTCAGCATTAGCCGTCTTTACCGCCAGTGATACCTTACGCAGACGCACACGACCCAATAAGCGGTCAATATCAGATACATCCGGGAATAGATTGTTAGATACGCCATCAATGACAGCGACACCAGTTGGCAGACCACCGCCGTCAGGCGTGTCAGCCATAATCTCGGATTTTAGTATCTCTAAATCGTTTTGAGTAATCGCCATGTCATCATCCGTCAAATTTTAGGCATTAAAAAAGCCCTAAAAATAGGGCTAAATAAATAATAATTGCTACACGCTCGGTATCTCTAAAAACCTAAGCGTTACGTTGTAATAGTCGGTCAGTTCAGGACTTGTCGAGTTCTTCACTGGCTTGGCTTCAATTGCTTCACCTGTCGTGTCAAATATGACCTTTACGCGCTTTACCGCACCATCTGCTAGATAGTCTAGCCAAAAGGTAGCGCCGAGCTTGTCACGCTCAGATTTGAGCGCATTGACCGTTGCTCTTGATAGCACGCCATGGCCGTCAGGTGCTTGCATCGTGTATGGTTTGCCAGCTTTACGCTCTGACTGCTCGACGATCATTGTACCGTCTAGCGCGTACTTGGTATTTGATACGATAGCTGACCAGTCGTGTTCACCCTCTGGGTACAGACTATCGGACAAGACTATTACCGCGCCCGTGACTGTATTCGTCAGCTTAGTTTGTGCATTAGTACGCATAATTATCCCTTTTTATTTGATTAAGCAACCGTCACGCAGTCACTTAATTAAACAAAAATAGGTCTATATGATTTCACATAGACCTATCAAACTACAGATTCACAACTTGATACGTTGCGCCTGCATCTTCATCAAACAAGCACTCACCCTCAATGCTCATTTCTGCAAAGTTCTCATTGATGAGGTCATAAGTATCGGCTGGATCAAGTTTGACGCGGTAAGCAGTCGTGATCTGACGACCTTGCTGACCAACCGTGTTGATACCATCAAGGCGGACTTCGTAATAGTCAACATCGTCAGTCATCGGCTTGGTCACTTTAGACTCACCGTAACCGTAATCGATTGCTAGCGGCGCGGTATGACCACCTGTTAGTAGCTCAACACGTCCATAGTCAGCATCAACTGTATAATCAGTTCCTTCGACTAGTGGGCCATCTGCTGCATCAGTGATAGCCACGTCCGACACGTTGCCGTGTTTTAAGAATGTCATATCGCCAATTTCACCGACATTATGACTTTCACCTGTCACAGTAGCGGCTGTCACAGTTTCAACCGTTGCTTGCAATGCTGCACGCATTGCATCGTCACGACGTTCTTGAATGGTTAATGAGACAGAGGTTTTTTTCTTACCCTCACTCACATCCCAAAGCTGCGAGTTGCCCGAATGATGCTCAAATAGCTCTTGTTTGTCCTCGACTGAGTGACTAAACGACATTGCTGACGCCACGCCCACCCAAAACGCTGACTGCTTAACACCATTTTTAACTGGTGTCATATATATTTTACCCTTACCAATAAAGGCGTGGGATTGGTTTAAGTTCTCTGCCATGACTCATATCTCCTATGGCGTAATAGTGGTTTGAAAGGTGAGTGGATATAATGCAAACGTACTAAAGTAATCAGGCCGTCCGCTTGTACTGGTGCGCTCTAGTGCATCGTGATAATCGTCTAGCTCATAGCCTTGTACGTGATTGATGACTTTACTGATAAGCTCGCCTGACGACTCCATGAGCGCTTTAACGTCATCTTGTGCTGCCTGATTGCTAACAGCGACAACGACCGTCCATTGCTGTACGTCACGACTGTCTATCGAGCCGTTAGCGTTTGGATTGTTACCTGTGTTAATGACGTAAAGCGCAGGTGTGATCTGCTTATTAATCTTGCTGATATCTGCAACGGTGCCAATGTGCTTAACACCCCACTCGTCAGCCTTAGCCTCTAAGTGCTCGATTAGGCCAAGACCTACTGCAAAATAATTACTCATAAGTCCACGTCCATAATTCGATTAATAATGTTAAGCACTGATGCTCGGTCGTTCTCGTTCATGCCAAGATACGGTCTAGCAGGTATATCACCCCACAAGTGAGGGAATAGCGCCTTTTTACCGCCGTAGTGCATCATGCGTGCGTACACCACGTTTGTGCCCCACTTCACGCCATCGGGTAGCGCAATGTAGGTCAATGAAGCCATTAAGCGACCAGTATCACGCAAGGTTTTACCGTTTTGAATAATCGCACGTTGAGAGGGTATCCACGGCTGACGCTGTAGATCATGTTGATTGTAAAAACGTTCTTCGGTCTGATGAACCATCTCAGCACCAGCCAGACGGCTAAACTTCTGCATTTTTTTACTGTCAAAATACAAGTCGCCTAACCGTCTGATAATCTCGTCACCACCTGATAATTCAGCATCAAACATGACTCACCTCACTTAATGCCTGGCATCTTTGCAAAAACATCGTCACCAAATATTTGACCAGGGTAACTACTGCCAATTGGTACAGCAGGCTTAACATAAGTGCTTTGCTGCTCAGTGGCACTCAATGGCTCGGCAAAAGTGACATTTGCGCGACCTGCACCCACGTCTTGCAGCCATTTAAGCGCCTCTTTATAACGAGCTTCGACCTCATCGGTTGGCTCGTTCATATAGAGCAAGTAGCGTGCAATATCAGCACACACCAGTTTTAAATGCTCGGTCTTATTCAATGGCGTTTGATAGCGTATGGATAAGTAACTGTTCATCTTCTCTGATGCGTCTGACAGCGCATTAGTGACTGCAAGCAAGCCGTCGTTATGCATCGACTCAAGCTCAGCTATAGCAAGCGCACCAAAGCGGCTTATTAAATCGTCATGAGTCGCATACATAATCAGTCCTTTGGAAAGCGTGCGATTAGCTCAGCTTTGGTGTCTGAGTCGTTGTATTCGATTTCTTCTTCGTCAAGTAAAGCTGTGAGTTCAGCTTTGGTTAGCTTTTCTAGCTCGACCACTTCACCACCTTCACCAGTATCGACATCTTCGGCTTCAACGGCTTCAGCTTCTACGATGGCGCCTTTACTTAGTAAAAACTCGGCACGCTTTTTGGTCAAGCCTTCGACTACTTCACCAGTCTTAAAACGGCCTACCGATTGCTTTGCGATATACTTAGACATAATTTGCTCCAAAAAAAAACCCTGCGATTAGACAGGGTTATTAAAGTTAGTTGGTATTAAAGAGTGATAAAACCAGTACCGCCACATGCACCATTCTTATTAATTGGTACAGGCAATGGGCTAGAATCAGCGATAAACTTATCAACTGACGGATCATCGCTAAATACATGGTACGGCATCAGCTCCATTGCTAATTTAGCAGGGTTCTTACGATGCTTGATCATGCAGAAGTACAGTTTGTTAGCACGCTCAGAGATTAACCAAAAACCATCTTCTGGAATCATCAAGTCGCTTGTACCGTCTTCAGCATCAAAATCAGCGTCATACGTCCAGAACTCAATACCGTCAAGTGTGCCACGCAAGGTTGCTTTAGTCTCGCCACCAAAACTGCCGTCAAACACACGAGTTGCTGTACTGTCTTTTGATGCAGTAAACTTGTCATTAAAGGTATCATTGTCAGTCATAGCATCAAAAACACGGCTGGACATCAGTGCATCAACTGGGCGACGCTTACCGTGCTTAACCAGGTCTTTAACCATACCGCGAATATCTTCATACGGTGTAGCACCTGTTTGGTCCCATGCAACAAGCGGACTAAACGTCAAATCGCTATGACGATCATAATCAACGGTCACACCTGCATTATCATCACCTTCTACAACAACCTTGCCATAAAGCAAGGCGTCGCGGCACATAATAGCGATACGGGCAGATAATGACTCACGGATAGTCCAGTAAGACACTGCCGCTGCCATTTCCCATTCATCTTGCATCGTCGGCGGCACACCAGCGGCATTGGTAGCAATCACACGCATGCTCTGCAATAACTTGAGCATTTTCGCTTTGATTTTGCTGCTAGGCTCTACAACACAGGCAGGTTTGAAGTAAGGTGCTGGAATGTTTTGAACATTCAATACAACCTTATCTTTGATGACACGGCCTTGCGCTGTTGGTACCACAGCAGGAGCTAGCGGGATGTAAGTTTTAATATCACCTACTGGCACATGGTCTTCGTTGTTTAAGTATTCTTCATCACTAAAGTAGCGATCACGGAAAAAAGTATCGACCGGCTTGCTTAGATCATAAACCGCGCCAAGTTCTTCAAAAGATGCTGTTTCAATTTCAGCGCCTTCAATATTAAAAGTAGCCATAAATATTTATCCTTATTTAACTACGCTAAGCGTGATTTTAGTTGAGCGATTAGCGTATGCACGCGCCGCTAGTTTCTGAGTCGCATCGAGTGCCGTGCCGTTCAGCTTGACCTGATCAACATCAAACTTACCCGCAACATAAACAGGCATCTCGACACCTGCGGCAATCTTGGCGGTGGCTTGCTCAGCAGTTACGTCAGCTAGACAGATAACATGCCAGTCAGCTTGTGCTCCTGATTCGGTGTTACTGTGAGTCGCCACGTTGGTGCCAGCAGCAATCACTAATAGGTCACCGCGTTTGTATGCTGTAGCAGCGGTAGGCATTACGCTATCAGTGATAGGTGCGACATCGACCGTTAACGGCTGCTCAGTTGTATAGTTGAAATCAACCATTATTTAGCTCCTTGTGCTTTAGCTGCTTCAACAGCTGCTAGAATTTTACTTTCGCCGCCTTCACGGCCATTGGTTGCTTGCGCTTTATCCAAACCATCTGGTAGCTCAGGCGCTTTTACTTCAACAGGTTTAGCCATAAACTCAGCTACAGCAAACTGTGCGTCGTCCATTGCTTTAAACGCAGTTACTTGCTCGTCTGTAAACTCACGACCAGTATCGGCGGCTAGCTTATCGATAGCAGCTTGGCGTGTTGATGCTTGCGTCTTTGCTAGTGCATCCTTAGCGGCCTGCGCCTCAGCCTTAGCGTCAGCAATCTTTTGATCAGATGCAGCTTTATCAGACAATGCCTGATCCTCTAGCTGTTTGATTTTGGCTTGCGCCTTTTCTAACTCGTTCAAGTCGTACTCCTCGGGGTTATTGTTGCTCTGTGTGGCTTGGCTTGATGTTGATACGCTATCTGCTATCTCGTCAATCAAACCTAATTCTTTGGCTTTAACGGCGGTGAATACGTCACCTTCCCAGCCTTTGACGGTTTTGGCATCAACATTACGCTGTGCTGCTACATGATTAAAAAAGACACTTGCTGATTCATCAACGCCTTTTTGTAGGCGCTGCTTTTCATCATCTGTCAGTGGCATGAATGAGTTGAATGCTGCCTTCCACTTGCCTGATCGGAACAATGAAACCTTTTCACCGTAACGCTCAAGCCATCCGCTTTCCTCAGTGTGGACCACATAAACACCGATGCTACCAATGCCTGATTGCTTAGACGCTGCAACCTTGCTTGTGCTAGCACCTAACCAGTAAGCGGCTGAATACATATCACCACTAACAAACGTTTCAATCGGCTTTGCAGACTGGTAGATGGTCTCAGTGATACCGTCAAGGCCTGCGACATAACCACCGCCACTATCAATGTCTAAGACAATACTAGTCACTGTGTAATCGTCATTGGCTTGCTGTATGTAGTCAGCTAAGTTTGCATAACCTGTCACACCCCATGAGCGATAATCACTTGAGGTTTCAGGCACTAGCAGACCGCGAACATCAATAGTCGCTACGCCATTCTCAACCGTGTAAGCTGCCTCACCACCATCATCGCTATGACGTGATAGCGCCTTAAAGTCGATAGACGCAAGCTGATGCTCAAGCCCTGTGCAGCTCATGAGCGCATGGCTGTCAATGTCGCGCTTAATCTTTGCTTGTAAGTTCATATTTCACCTTGCTTTAGGCGGGTTTTTTGGTTTTGGCTGCGCTTTATCAGGTTGGTAGCCTTTACTCATAATTCACCCATTAAAAAACCGCCCTTATCGGCGGTCTTGTTTTTGTTTCTTGCGCTTGGTGTAAATGGTCATCGCTATATCAGCTATCAGCACAACAGCTCTGAGTATTCGTGATTTATTCATAGCATTTACTCACTTATGTGATTTTTCAGGTAATGTCTGCTATTGGGTTGTGGCAATAAATGTGATTCGGTCTTTCAAACGCTCTCGATAAGCTTGCAAGGCAGTATGTTGTGCTTTGAGCAACTTCCTTTGCGGACTTTCAGTGTGTTCGGTCTCATATGGTTTAAGCTGATAAACCAATGATATTAATCTCACTCGACACTCTGAGGCTTCAACGATCAAATCAAGCAGCTCAGTCGGTATCTCGCTTACAGTGATAGGCGTAGTGTAATTTCTTGGTAGGTCTTTATTAGTCATTCGCTCTCTTCCTCAATCAATGCCTGTGCCTCGCTAATCAACGTTGCAAGCTCCGGTACTGGTTGCGCTAACATCACTGTGATAGCTGCCTCGATGCGCTGTCTTGCTGCCAATATCACATCTGACTGCTTGTAGTACGTGATAGCAAGCTCGGCTATCTTGTCATTGACTAGCTTGTTCATGTTGCCTGTGTACTGTGCAGGTGTGCCACCAATCCAATCTTTGTCATTTGGCACGTTAGGCAAGTCACCATCATCGGTAATGCCTTTTGCTTGAGCTTGAGATTCAGTCAGCGAACGCATAATGCAACGACAGCGATACCCATCAGGAGCATAGTGCTGTTGCCAGAATGGATCATCAATATGTCTAACCACGCCATCTAGAACCTTGTGAGCTGGTCGCTGTCTAATATCATTAATACCATCACGCATCAAATACGGGCGTTCATCTTTATTCTGTTGCTGCTGATACCATCGGCCACGGCCATAAGCACCTTGGATATTCGTTCTAAAGATATTGTCTAACCGATGCCTTGGCAGATTGATATCAATATCACCGTCCTTCACTGCTTTTTGAAAGTCTGCAAATGTACCGCCACTGTCAAGCTGATCATTAACCAAGCCCATGACGTGCTTAATCTGCTCAGTCTGCCCTAGCCCTGCAATAGACACCGCTTGCTGACGCTGAATAGGTATCATGCGGTCGTAGTATTCATCAGGAAGCACTATGTTACGATTAAGCGCGTAAGCAATGGCTTCGATGAACTTTACGTCAAATGCTGCTGTTGTCGTTGCCATATTTACCCACTTTATTTTGGACAATAAAAAAGCTCATCCATTAGAATGAGCTTTCAATTTTTTGTATTAATGCAATGTGCTGAGTATTTTAGAAAAAATTAGTGGTCAGAGCGCTCAATATGCTAATTAGGATAGTAATACTCATCTGTGTAGAAGGCATTTGATGACTTATAAAGTGATTCTACCAAGCGATAAATAATATTAATATCGGTAAGATACTGATACCCCTTGGTCTTACCATATTCAAAAATATACCTAACTTGCATAAAAGTATTTGAGTAATCAGACAAATCTGCTAGTAAACTCCTTCCTGTATCAATGGTATAACGTCCCGTCAAATAGTCATACAAGTCTTTATCATGCTCCAAGTAAGACTTTAATAACTTTCCTAAATCGTGACGCGCCCACTTTTTCGATGAATGAACTTCTTTATCAATTAAAAATTTTATAGGCCTATCACCCGCTTCCTTTTCAGCTTTTGTCTGAACCATCTCTTCGTACTTTTCATCCACATCAGGATGAAAGCCCTTTAAAAACAACTCAGCTGAGAGAGCCAACAGAGTTAGCATAGGATAAGGAGTATCCGTAGGTCCATCGTCGTCTAACTCATATAGACGTTGTGCTGTAAGAAAATAAGCAGTTGCATGGGATAAAATCGTAGTATCTAACGCTGGAACAACAACATTAGGAGTAACACTGGTATCAGTATAGCCAAGATAACGTTCTTCCAGCTTTTTCTGTAATGCTACTAAATCCATAAAACCGCCTTAGAGTCAAATAAGCTAGGAACAAGGGTTTAATAAAAACAACCCAATGCAAAGCCAATATAACAGGCACTATGGCAACAATGAAGCAAAATTTAGCTAGATTAGAGATATCAAGATAACTACAGTATTAGTAGTTACACCTCACTCGATTCATCAGCGAACCCATGCACATCAGCAACCGCCAATGCAGTATTAACCAGCTGTGTAAAATCACTGTCAGCCAATCCCTCGCCGCATAAATTAAACAACGACTCACGTAAGCTGTCAGCATCCGTAGCATTACTTATAGCCGATAGCACCGCATTAGTTTCAAAAGGCTGTAAGCTCAATTCAAGTGCATCATCTGCCACCTGCTCAAGCTCTTGCTGTTCATCAGTAAATTCACTGTCACCGTCGGCAGCTTTAAATGGTAGCCATGTTTTGCTAGCCATCGATGTATAACGATTGGCTTGTGTCGATGTTGGCAGACTAACAGCGCCATCACCGTAATCCATGTGAGCAATGTGCTGCTCGTTATAGCCATGCTCATCAACAAAGTATGACTTGGTGAAACGAACGCCCATGTCATGCGCTTTTTTGTCCGCGTCTAACTGCTCTTGATTGATGAACTTCTTAGCCACCCATTTAAACTCTGGCGCTTCGAAACCATTAGCCGTACAGATAACATCGATGAATCGTTGAACGGCCTTGAGCGCATGCTTACGGTCGCTGCTAAAGATAATCTCTTGCTGCTCTTGGTGCACGACACCTTGGCCGTAAGTACCGCCTTTATCCGTGCCACTAGTAAGCGTCTGACCTAGCAAGTAAGTAGTGATGCTTTGCTTAACTACCGAATCATAACTAACAAATGCCTCACCATTACCGCCACCAGTAACAGCTGTCACATCCTCATCAGCGCCGATAGTGACGACACCTGAGTTGTGTGCAGCAAGCACCGCATCTGCAAATTTCTGCGCATCTTCCTCACTGGTTGCATCAGTCTTACCAATAAGCAAGGGTGAACCGAAACGCTCCAAGAACTTAGACCAAAAACGCCAGCCATTGGTTTTGAAATAGTGCAACCAGTAGACGCGGCTTAATAATGATTTGCCTTTAGGATTTAGATAGGTTGGTTTATGCTGCTGGTATAGATAGCGATAGTAAAAGTCAGCCTGATCACTAATCATGACCGGCTGACTACCGTCGTTCGGGAACCATTGTAGTGCGCCACCTGATAACGGCTCAAACCATTGAATAGGTTTTGACATCATCGAGGTGACCGCATTACGCCCATTACTATCTTTACCCCATAGCATTTCAATCACATCATAGCCGTACCACTTACTAAGCGATGAGCCTTGTAATATCGTCTCAAGATGCAGGTCTAACTGCTCATATACAAAATCAGAAACAGCGCCCTCACTTGGCGTAATCGTGTACTCAGCACTGCCTAACTCTTCTTCACGTCTATCAATCGCTTGGTCAATGTCTGGGTCAGTGAGTAATGTCTTTAGCGCATGACGACTGATACCGGCCTTTTTAAGTATTTCGTCAGTGTCAGTACGAATCAGGTAGCGGTAAAAGGTCTTACCTCGTAGGTCAGTTGCTTGCTCTTGGCTTAGCGCCTTACCTGCTGTGACACGGTAACGCGGCTTTTCAGTTATATCATTCATCTATACGTCCGTTTGCCAGCAGTGGCTCTATGTCGTTTAGTATTAGCACCACGCTTCATAGTGCGCTCATGTGCATATCTTAGTGAGTCAATCAAATGGTTATGCTTATCGATAATTTCAGGCAATATCTCACCGCTTAATCGGTCCGTCTTGTAGCTGTACAATCTGAACTCTTTGGCGGTTGCTGTGCACCTTGGGTGTATGACAATCTGCTTATAGCCTTTTAGATGAGCAATACCATCCTCAACACTGCCTTTACCTTTAATGCATGCCTTAATTTTTGGTATGCCGTTACGCTTCAGGTAGCTGATTGATTCAGGCCGAGCGTTATCAGCTATCACCTCGTAGTTTTCGATGCCTGGTATATTATCTTTGAGGTAATCTGGCGTATCGTCAATCTCAAGACCAACCTTACAAGCCTCATATTCGATATAGAGTATGCCATCATGTTCCCATGAATTTGTGGCACCTGTTGGATCTGTAGAGAAGCCAAAGTCTAAGCCGTTGTATGGCCCATTCCATGTTGGATGTCTTTCAAACTCTTTAACAACAAATTTACCGTTAAATATCTGGGCATCTGACGCTTCAAGATAAGCACCTTCCCAAATCCAACAATAGGTCGCATCATCAAGGTTAGCTTGATCATTAAGTCGCTCTTGCTCAAGCACATCAGGGAAGAATGGGTTGTCGTTATAATTCATCTCTACGATGAATTCGTGCTCAACCTGTCTGAAGCGCTTGTCTGTTGCACTATCCTTGTTTTCAGGATTCCATGTTATCCAAACCTCTGAATCATCTTCACGTACGGTTGGTAGCAGCTTGCGCCATGCAGCTTCACTGACGTTCTCAGCCTCATCTACCCAAGCGAGTAGTATTCGCGACTTACCTTTGATGCTGTCTAAGTTGTGACGTAGGCCAGTAAAAGCATAAGCAACACGCCTATTCTTTGTACGAACGTATTTCTCGCCAATCTCATAGTAATCATTAAGCCAATCAACTGAACGTATCGCCTGTTTAATCTCTTCGAGCGACGATTCTTCAAGTGAGTTCATGTACTCACGGCCGCATAGGATTATGCCGCTAGCACCTGCTTCGGCTAGTCGATAACCCTCTACGGCTGTCATCAATGCGAAAGTGCGTGTCTTGGCACTACCACGGCCACCATAAGCGCCTTTGTAGCGAGACTTGGACTCAAATACTGGTATAAGTTTTGGCGGTATGGTTATGTCAGCACAGACTTCATCATTTAATAGCTCGTCCATTCTCATCTACCTTTGGAGCCACTAAGCGAATGACTGTTGGCTTGGTTGACATAGATCCGTCGCTTGATGTGTTGTCTACCTTTTGCTTGTTAGTAAACACTTCACCAACATCTTTAGCTGCTTGCTCAAGTAAGCTTGCCGCCAATGGTCTATTCTTTGACTTTTCGGCATCACGAGCCATACGGTCAAGCATATTTAATCTATACGCTTTATTTGCAATCGGTATCGCTTGGATATTGGTATTAAACTCTTCGCGGAATTGCTTGAATAGGTCTGCCCATTTTTTGGATAGCGTAAGTCCGGCTGCCTTGCTTGGGTCGTAGAATGATACTTGCTGACGGGTTACGACAATATCGAACTCTTCTTTGACAGCCTGTGCTACTTCTGAAGGTGTCATATAGGTAGCAAGCCCTTGAACAATAAAGGCCTTAACCTTATTGTTAAGGGTCGCCATAAACGCGCTCTCGTATTGGTAGGTAAAAGTAATTAGTATTTTATTTGCGGCTCACAATCTTGTAATTCAGCCATTCTTCTGACAGCTTCATCGCCGCCATATCGTCTGACGACTCCAAAGAACTCCTCAACGTCATGAGCTATCAATTCGAGCTGTGGCCTACCGTCTGCTTTGAATGATGGGTCACCAAACATATCTGGTTTATGTCTCATGTGATAAATCTCATGCTCAACCAGTGCGGCAAACTCAGCGTCTGTACAACCACGGCAATAATTGGCATCAAGCGTTACCAGGTACTCAGGTACATCACCCAAAGTATCTTCAAACCACATTTCCTGACGTGTCTTTTTCCAACCACCAGCCATCATCATCACTTTTTCGCACTGGCCTAATATCTGCTTACCAGCTTTGATGTACTCGCCTTGGGCCCACATAAACGCTATTTCAGTTACTGCGTACTCCATTAGGTGCCGATGGTCCTCGTTAAACCATTCATGATCAGGATTAAGTATCGTAGCGTGCAGCCATTCATGTATCTCAGGGGCTGCCATTAATGGGCGTAGATCACTGGTTGGTGGCATTGGTCTTTTCAACATGCTCACCTCCAATCAGCGTGCATAAAAAAAGCTCACCGAAGTGAGCCAAGCATTGTTATCAACTATCATCCTCATCACATGCAAATAAGATAGTGATTGATAACTCATCGTATGTTGCAGTTGCCATCTGCTAGCGGTTGTCTCGTTGGCATGTGCTACCAGTGGCTAAATCTGATAGGTAGTACGTGAGTGCTTTAATTTAGGCGCATGTCAAAGCCTTTGCTTTTCTACATGTAAACCTCTGCAATTGGCGACAGTGCATCTCACTGCCAGTCTTAGTTGATCTGCCCGCTCTGGCTTAGGTGCTTGCTCCCTCATTAAAGGCTCACCGCAGATATAAAAAATGCCTCGTCCAATCAAGGGAGGCAAAAGGGTTAATTTATAAATTGACTCAAAGAGTAAGGTTTAAAGTCTCTATCGAAACATACGTTGTATCTATTCTCTATGTGTCGCATATCGTTATGATGAGTATGTCCGTAAAGATGGATTGCACCACGTTTCTTATTCCACCACGACTCAATAGGATAGTGAAACATAATGAAGGTTTTACCCTTAATACTCTCACTGTGATAATCACCCAATACTTTATGATTTGTTTTTTGACACAATGCTTTGAGTTGGTTCTCATTATCGTGATTGCCGATAATAAATTGCCAATTGCCATTCAGCCTATTCAGTATCGCTTTTAGATCGTCGAACTTTATTTTCTTACCATAACTAAAGTCACCTAAGTGATAGACGGTATCGCCATCTTTGATGTGCTTGTTTAGTGACTCAATGATAAAATCTGAGTGCTCAGCAACTGTGCAGGGTCTATCGCAATACTTAACAATATTGTCATGACCAAAATGCAGGTCGCTAGTAAACCAAATATCACTCATCGATTGCCTCATACTTATTTATTAAAAAACGAATCCATTTTATCTACATATTCTTTAGCGTCTGGATACTTTCTATCAGCTCGACTTTTCATGAAGTCATACCAATAATCTTTAGCTGTCTTCTTCTTTGCCATTTTCCAGCGGTTAAAGACTTCGGAATTTGATAGGTCGCACATAAGCAATCCCTTGCTAAAAAAATAGACATAAAAAAACCCGTTGCGGTGATTTTCGCAACGGGTAAGCCATAGGCGTAAAAATAAGTTTTTTAATATTGAATCATTGAATTAAAAATCATTTCCAAGAAAAGTTTTAGCATCTGCTTCAGGCAACTCACTAATACTAAGAATGATCAACTCATCAGGCTTATCTTTAAGTTCATCCATCACTATCATATTGGCAATATGATTTTGATGTTGAACTATTCCAGTAGAAGGCACTTTCATGCGGTAATTTCCGAATGTCTTATTACCGTTCTTTGTAGCAACATAACCGACAAAAAAGTGACGCCATTTTAAATCTGACATATAAACTCCATAATTAATTGAATGCATTCAGCCTTTTTATGGGGTCTACTCAATTTTTGTCAATGTTGGACACAAAAAAAGGCGGTTAGAATTAACTAATCGCCTGAATCGGGTTGGCTTCACTTACAATCGCCAGTATGAGAAATATAGCATCAACTGTCAGTGAGGGTCAAGTATTAACATTTTTTTAATATATTGGAATTATTTAGAGCCAGTTTTAGTAAAAAAGCACTAGAACTCATCAAAAGGAAAATCTATATCAACTATTTTCCAGTTTAGGCCATCACGATGCAACATAACCTTTACAGTCTTGTCTGTTGTCGGGTTGCTAAGGTTAACATGGAAGTCATTGAAAGAATCGTAACCAGTCTCATATTCTAAATTATCAGATGGGCTTGACTGCTCTTCTGTAGTAGGAGCTTCTTTAGCGGCTTGTTCTTGATCTCCTACCATCATGGCAGCTAGCCCTTCTGGCGAGACTAAACCATCAACCAACTGATCTATCATTGCTGTAGCAAACATTGAACCTAACGCTTCAAAACCGCCCTGATCCTCTCCTGTAAGCATCTCTGTAGCGAATTTAGCTTTGACCTGATCTTTAACACCTTGCTTTACGCTTGGGAAATCAATATAACTAGACAGTTCTTCAGCGTCTCTCGCTTTAGCTGCATTCTTTATATTGTTTAACGCCAAATAAGGTGATGCATATAGGTAGCCTGCTATCAGGACCAGTAAACCAGCAATTAAAATAGGTACTTTTTTCACAGACAATTCCTTAACATAAAAAAACATTACTTTAACATAGTTATAGTCAACTATAGTTATGTTTTTATTATTCCATAGTCATTAATCATTTAACTCATATCTATAGTTAGCCACATCTTGATTAATAAAGCTCATTAGGTAGTCAATATCATGCAGCATCCTCTCTTGATATTTCGACCATATTTGACGATAGCTGTTTGGTGACATATCAATACCACTGAATAATAAGCGGCCTTCGACTGAATACAGTGACCAGAGATTATATAACTCAAAATGCAGTGTCATACGTGCCATTTTGTACGCCAGCTCATTAAGCGTGTATTTAGACTTAGGTGCGCCTCTATCGTCCTCTAAGCAGTATTTAATCATGTTAGCTGCTAAGTGGTTAACCACGTCATCAAACGACTCTGACCAGTCATACAGCTCGTTGTCACCCCATACTAAGAGAGAAGCTAGCGCCTTGCCTGTTTTGCTCTTAATTAATCCGATAGCGGCGGCTTTATCTTCCCAGTTGACCTCAGGAGGCAAACCACCGCTACCAATATCAAACTTAACTGTCTTAGCACCCATACCCTGCTTTAACCAATCGCCATGCTGCAATTCTAGGCGTGGGCTCGTGGCAAATCGTTGACTCAATATTTTATTCATGCAATGCGCTCCAATGTAAATTGTTCTAAAAACTCATATTTGAATAACGGCTTGATAAAACCGTCTTGCTGGTAATGCACGTAGTGATCATCAACTCGTAGCACTAAGACGCGCTGCCCTGTCTCATTGTTGATATAGATTTGGTCTTTGCTAATCATGGCTGCACCTATACTTTTCTATACATCAGCGTTTAAATACGATCATGGCTGCATCCCTTGCATGCTCATTTGTTCTACCCGTCCAACCTGTGATACGTTTAAAATCCTCTGCAGACTGCTTAAGGCCCTTACCCTTTGGCTTAACGAATACCACCTCATAGTCATGCTCTTTGCACCAATCTTCCCAAATCTTTGCATCGCGTTTAACACTACCAGCACCTTGACGCTTAGCCTCGGACTGTTTGGTCTTACCATGGAAGCCAACCCACAACCTTGCATCTTCGATATATAGCTTGGTGTACTTGTGCGGATGGCACGTTAATATGTATCGCATAGCCTTGGTGATGGTCATCGATTCCACAGATTGCAGCTTTCCATCTTGCCAAACAGCTATGCCGGTATTAACGCCTGTGTCGATTCCAATTTTTGCAATGCTCATAACCCCTGAAACTCCTTAAACTTGCCCTTGACCAATCGATACCCTGCTGGATTGCATCTATCACATTCCAAATAACCCAGTTCAACCAATTCCTGTAACGTCCTCTGATGCGTTCTAACCGCTCCCTTTAATGTTTTTGATAACTCTGTACGTCCAACCCACTTTGGATGACTGTTGGCTATGTGACGTAGCGCATTTAGCCTTGTTTCAAAGTTATCCCCTATGGTCATGCGCTTGCTCATACCGCCACCTTCATAATTTTCGATAATTGCTCAGTGATGTTCTTATCAGCTTCACTACCAGGCTTTACCACAGTGCGCTCATATTCAACTTGATGTGACTTAGGGATTACGAAGGTAGCTCCGTCTCTGTGCTCGCTGATTACTTGCTCATAAACATTGGTAAACGTCTTTAGGAAGTAATTATCAGCGTTTTTAAGTTTGCCCCAACCAATACGGTTTGCTGTCTCTAACACCACTACATGGGCCCATTTGCGCTTAACGTACTGGTCTTCAATTAATCCACATTGGCAACAAGCGTTATCAAAGGCCGCTTGTGCTGATGGATATTCATTGGTTTGCTGTGTGCGTACCAAAGCCAGAAACTCTTTTGCGTTGCTTGGCATCCAGTCCTGATCAAACGACAATTCACTGGCTCTGTTAAATTCAGACTGGGTAATTGCTTTCTTAGTGAGATAACGAGCCCAAACTAAAACCATATCGAATGACCAATCAAAATCATCATCACGAGTTTTCATCTTGTTTTTAAACCATGCTTTCCACTGCTTAAAAAGCGTTCTCAGTGCTTCCGTCAATTGACTGCTGGGCTCTTGCTTGTTCTGCATAGTAGGCTGCTGCATCTGCATCGAGCTTGGCTGCATACCCTGCTGTGGTGCTGGTGTCGTATTGCTGATGCTGGTTGTTAGCTGGCTGATGGTTTGCATTGGTGTTCCCCTGAAATACGTTTGATTGCTTTGGCTGTTTCTTTGCTATGTTTTCTAACCACTGCCTTAGCCTGTTCTTCCTATTTCTGTCACCCAACAATGGATTACCTTTCAATGCATTTTGTTCAAAGTGTGCTTTGAAGTCACCAACGTAGATTTGATACTGATCATCGGTCATTTGAAGTGTTGACCCTGCTCTAATCAATTCTGCTTGCATTTCATTCTTGCTAGGTGCTTGCCAATCTAAAATTGACTGAGCGTTTTTATTCATTACTGAAATAACATCTTCATTTTGAGAATCGTTTGTATATATATTCTCTTTATTAGTCTCTTTGTTATCTCTTAAACATTGGTGCATATTGACACTATCTGATTGGGTCACATTGACACTATGCTGAGGGCAATTTGCACCATTCGATTGGGTCACATTGACACTATCGGTAGTGACGGTGCTTTTAGGCTTATTTACGACTAACTCAGCCAGTTTTTCATAATTGACGGTATAGTGATTAACGCGATCAAAAGAGTTATTTGCGAGCTTTTCTACTAATAATAAATTCATACTGATTAGGTTTTTTGAGATGCGTTTTATCGTACTAAGCGACCAAAAAGAAAAGTCTTGATCGTGCCACTGCTCAAAGGTTTTATAAATCCACATACGGCCGTCATGCTTCACTCTGGCGTGATGAAGCCAGTAATGAACCTGCTGCAGCATGATGGCCTCATTAAGCCCTATAACCCTAGCTAAGCTAGGTAAGACCTGCAGAGGCGGCTCATTTATCAGTAAGTTGCTCACACTGCCTCCAATTCTCTTGCGCGGCTAAATAACCCAATGAGATAAATTTGACCTGATTGAGTTAACAGGTTGCGATCGTAGCCATCTGCTGTGAGTTTCATAACGCCATAGCCTTTGGTGATGAAATTATGGCCAAATACCTTTTTTGGTAGTCTGCGCTTATCGTAAGCACCTATGTCTACTAGCTTCTTATTTAGCTCTTGAGCTGTCATACCTATCTTTTTGGCCACATCAGATACCGTCATCATTGTTCTACTGGCAGCTACTGCGTCATGAAAGTTAATCTTAGGCTGAGCTTCTGCCAACTGCTCTTGCGCTATCTGCTTAGCTTGGTATTCATCAGCCCATGCTCTAGCCGCTAATGCTGGATTGGTAAAATCAGGTAGTGCTACGACTGGCTGTTGAGTTCTGCGCTCGCACTCTAAGAAATAGTCTCTGATGCGCTCACCCATCTCTGTTCTAACTTGCATTGCTAGCTTTTTGGCAAAGTCGATTGATAGTAGGTAATTTTGAGCTTTATTGCCGCTCGTCATCATGACGAACCCCAAAAAATCCACACCTTGAACAGCAAATGGGTTTTCGGCTATGTTTTTAGCGGACCACCTTGACCAGTTACTAATATCTAGCCCTAGAGACTGATAAAGCTCTTTCGCATCGACTGCTTGCTGCAAATCTTGATTTTCTTGAATGGTTGGTAATTTCATGTCATACTCCAATTTCTATTTAAGTTTGTTAAAACCCTGATCAGTTCCAGCTGATTAGGGTTTTTTATTGCTTAACTTTTGCCTTCTTGACAATCTTGGCCTGCTGCGCCAGTACGACTTTCTTAGTCTTTTTACTGTAGTTGTTGCTATTGCAGTAAAGGCCCGTGTTATCCAAAGCGGTTAAATGTTTGACGCCATTCTTGGCAATGTGCTGCTGAACTTCTGATTGGGTTACCAACATAATTTCCTCCTATCTTGATACTCTAAAGAGCGTGGCTGCAATGATGATCAGTGCAATAATGTTCATCACCCATCTGACTCTGTACCAAAGCGCCTCTTTCTTACGCTTCTGTTCTAGCTTCTTACTTCTATCTGTCGCCATCCTGCCTTTCGCTATTGATAACTTGATCACCGCTTCCTTTTGACGATTCATGTCCAGGCTTGCCATGTATTCGTCAAACTCCGCATATCTAGATTCAGAATAGTCATTGACTGACTGATCAGATGAGGTTGTGTTTTTCGAGTGCATCGAATACTCCTAATTGACCGTAATGTTTGTTGTATTGAGCTTTGAGCGTGGCGATAGTTGCATCAGCAAACAACAAAGCAGGGATTGGTCTAATTGATTGGTGACAGCACTTGCCGTCGGTGGCGTTTGGGCAGTCATCGCATGTCATAGCGCACCTCTTGGCTGATACGTCCCTTCTGCTATTTGCAATGCCGCATCTGCATGCAAAAAATCATCGACATCTAGTGAGCGGTTCATTCCTAGCTTTGCCATTCCATATAACCAGCTCACATGCTCACGGTCGTAACACTGCATATCTTTACTAACCACTTTCAAACCACAAGAAGCCAACAGATGACAAAGGCGCTCGATGTCACTGTGCTTTGCTGTGCCCTGTATTGACTTCATTTTTGTGATGGCTGTTGTGTCGATACCGATGCAGTTAGCTACAGCTTGTTGTCCGGTGGTATCAATGGCCTGCAGAATTTGAGCTTGCATATTGCAAGACCATGCAAGCTGTTCGCGCGATAATTGATTTGTGGATTTGATTGTCATAGTCATGCTTCCTCTGTTATGTAGTTATCGATGTGCTCCACACCCTCTATTTCTTTCTGCATAAAAATTTCGGGGTGGGCGATTTTCGCGTCTCTTGATATGCCGCGAGTAAGCCAGTTATGAACTGTGGTGTAGTTGTAGCCAAGTGCGGCAGCAATAGCTTTGACTCCGCCTAGTTTTTCGATCAACTCTTTATCAGACACTGCGTGCTCCTAGTTCACATTATAAGGTAAATAATACACACAGTGTGAATAAAAAGCAATGAGTTGTTTTCGCTGTGTGCAACATTGAGTTCCACACAGCGTGTAAAATATATTAATTTTAATAGTGATTAGAGTGAGGTGATGTATGGACCCAAGTATGCTTAGGCTGCAAGAAATAGCAGGAACAAATAAAAAGTCCAAAATTGCCCTAGATTTGAATGTTGGAGCATCAACAGTAACCAACTGGGCAAAAAGAGGTGTTTCTAAGGAAGGGGCATTAGCTGCAGCAGAGAAATATAATGCCGATGCCAACTACATCCTAAGCGGAATGTCTGGAAAACCTTCAGTTAGCGACCTAAGAGCGCAGATTCAGAAAATGCAGAGCACTACTCCCCCTCCAAGCATTGACACGCCTGAAGGCACTAAGAAGGTGCCAGTTGATTATGGTATGTCGGGTCAGATGCCAGTGATTAGTTGGGTAGCGGCAGGCAGTTTTGCAGATGTGATGCCAGTGACAATAGATGATGCTATTGAATGGATTGATAGACCAAGCAATCTATCACCTAGGGCTTTTGGTTTGATCATCGAAGGTCGTAGCATGTGGCCTGAGTTTAAGCCTGGAGAGATTATCTACGTTGAACCTAATATCTCGCCGTTAGAATTAAAAGACGGTGCGCTAGTCGTTATCCATTGCAATGACGATAAACAGGCTACCTTCAAGCAGCTTATTATTGGTGATAGCCCTGAAGATATGTACTTAAAACCACTTAATCCAGACTGGCCAGATCAAAAGATTATACCGATGGGCGAATGTATGCTTGTTGGTGTTGTGGATAGCAAAGTAACTAGGTATAGGTAATAAACATGAAACCATACGAATACTACTGGATTTGCCACTTCTTAAAACACGCTACTCCGGTCGACAGGCTACCATTGGGATGGTGCGTATATCGTGAAGCAGTAGATTTCGAATAACACAAGGATGTGATGAATGAAAAATTTAATACTCGCCGCTGCACTATCTGTGTTCGCTTTATCGTCCAATGCCGGCGTTACTACGATAGACAATCCATTTCAAAGCAATACAGTTCTGAAGGAATCTGTTGAAGTGGATCATCCACTATTTGCGAAGGGAGCTGGCGGTGCTCAATGCAAAGGTTTACCTAGAACTTGTGGCCAAATGGCGAACTGTGAGCAAGCTAAGCAGGCACTGGAGTGTGGTCATAAGCAATTAGATAGAGACAAAGACGGAGTTCCATGCGAGTCAATATGTCCAGGTGGTTAATCATTTCAACAGCCCTATCAGTAGTTGCATGTTCTCCTACTCAAGATGATAGCTACGCTCGTCAATTTGTTTCTGGTGGTGTTGCGGTACATGAAGCTTTCTGGCCCGTTGATCATGATACGCCCTACCCATTCACTACAGATGGCGAGATATCATGTGTCTATTATCCAGATTTTGGTATTGAGGTGTATTTTCAACCTTTCGGCTATATTGAAGACTCTTCTATTGGTACGCCACTTAATAAGGCAGCTGTAGAATCTCTGAAGAAAGACGGTATGATCCCAAACGTGCCATACAGTATTAAGGAAGGTGCTGACTTGAGCGAGGCTGTAGAGGTTGGGTTGAGAGTGTGTGATCGTTAGAAGCATATCTAAAAACATGAACGATAGTTATATTTAGCAACTACTACATACGACAACAGATGACGTATAACTTGAAATAATTTGCGATATTGATATTTAATTTAACATTATAGAGGTAAAATATATGGCACAGAAAACTAAACGAACTACTTTTTTTTATAAAAGAGTAAACCTAGACGATACACTGACACTTCAGCAAATTCTAGAGTCTCTTGATCATTTGACAGCAGAGCAAAGAGTCGTGATAGAAGGTAGAAAGTCTTACGTTCTTAATCATATTAATAAGCATCAAGGTATGTACTATGCTGAAATAGTATGTTCTGAAGCTGATAAACCGCAAGATATAATTCATGATAAGGTTCTTGATAATAATAACTTTTTAGAGCGTAGCATCACAACTAAAGAAGTTCAAACCACCAACCAAGCATTAGAAAACTCTTCTAGCGAATTCGTTAATAGTAGAATAATATTCGGGCTTTCAGATAATAATCTAGCTATTCATTCCTCAACCCTTAAAGAATCAAGGTTTATTTTATATCTTAATAATTTACTAAATACATACTATTGGACAAACTCTTCTGCAGCCAAAGCTATAACTCTTAAAGATGTTTATAGTAAAGATCTAAAAGAGAAGCTTAGAACGACTAGTGTGAGGTCTGTTAGCATAGGTCAAGGTATTTTAGTAGAACCAACTAACAATCCGGCGGCTAAGCCATACGAATTAGAAGATAAGTCAATTTTGAAACAAATAACTTCTTTAGTTGGTAAGAGTATAGGATTTCAGACTACATTAGATGATTCTAACCTGCGTGTGAATGTAACAATAGACTACACTAGAAGCACTTCGGTTGAAGGTCAAAAAGTACTCGATGACTTAACAACTTCATTAGCGACCCTAGATGATAGCCACATTGGAATAGATTTTGCTGATGGTACCGATTATAAAAGAGGTAATATACGCATGAAAGGAAGTATTAATCAGCATTTTTTGAATGATAATAGCTTTGATAGGAGTAAAATGATGAAAGAGATACACTCATTCCTTAATCAAAGTATCGAATAAAAAGAAAATGAAAATGAGAGAGGTATTTATGAACTTGATACTTAGATTTCCTATATCGATTCATATTATTGTATCTTTACTCTTCACTCTAGTAACTTTACTTATTATGAGTAATTTTTTACTATCACTTTCTGTAGATTTTAAGTGGTTTTATACTTTTGCAACTATAACAAGTGCTCTACTCGCACAAGTGTATTTTAAATTACAAGATATGCGATTTATAGAAGATGCAACTGTCAGTGAGTTGAATCGTATCGGTGCTGAAGTTAATGAATGGTCTAAACCAGTAATTAAATTAGTTTTCTTTCATTTTATTGTTGCAATTATAGTTGGCGCAGTTACAAGTATGATGTGTGTACCAGTAAAATACGATAACTTAGCCGCTTCCATAGTATTATCTTTTATACCCCTATGGTGCATAAGCTTGCTTTTTTGTTATTCAACATATCAATCTGTAAGTAATTTCAAATCTGAGTTGCTAAAAAGAAGGCTTGAAGCAAACTCTAGAAAAACAAACCTCGATTCACTGAATGAAAGCAAATAATGCAGATACAACCCACACTACGGTGGGTTTTTTATTGTCTCAATTATAATAGAAATAAAACTAATAATACTCACTATATTATCTAAACAGTCTTTTGTTGACTGCTATAATGATATTTATCATTTCACCGCAGTTATAGTTTGAGGCCTTTTATGTCTAATTCATTACCCTATCAAATCTCTGAAGATGAGAGTGTGGACTTGTCATTTATTGACGATACTATTTGGATCACACAAAAAGGGATGGCACGTCTTTTTGAGGTTGATGTAAGAACCATCAATGAGCATTTAAAAAATATAATTGATACCAATGAGTTAGACGAAAATTCAGTTATCCGGAAATTCCGGATAACTGCTACTGATGGAAAATCTTACGATACTAAGCATTACAATCTAGATGCCATTATTTCTGTCGGTTATCGTGTTAATTCCTCTAAAGCAACACAGTTCCGTAAGTGGGCCACTCAAGTACTACACACCTATATCCAAGATGGTTATGTTATAAATGAAGCGCTTTTACGCGATGATCCAGAAAAGCTAAATAAGCTTGCTGCAAAAATCCGAGAGCTACGAGCTGATGAGAAGAACGTATTCGCTCAAGTTCGCGAGTGCTTCAAGATATCAGCCTCAGACTACGAACCAAGCTCACAAGAGGTACGTACTTTTTACTCGCTACTCCAAGATAAATTTCACCATGCTATTACTAAGATGACATCATCCAAGTTAATCATGGACCGGGCAAGCTACAAAGAAGACAATATGGGCTTGGTTAGTTTTAAAGATTTATGGCCCAGCAAGAAAGAAGTTAAAACAGGTAAAAACTATCTGACAGAAAATGAGCTTTATCGCATGTACCTGCTATCAGAGCAGTTCTTGTTATTTGCTGAATCATCAGCCCTTATGAATAAAACTCTGACAATGAAAGATCTGCACGAGCAGCTGGATAAAATTCTAGAGGTTAATGGCTATCCAGTATTTAGTGGCTATACCGATTATATTAAAGATACTGCTATTCGTCATGCTGAAGTGGAGTACAACCGATTCAGAGACATTAAAAAGCTTGAGATGTTAGGAATTGATGTCGATATAGTAGAATATGAGCTAGGAGCTTATAAGGACTATCAAAGCGAAATTGATGCTATTACTACTCAACAGCTCAATAAGCACTTCTATAAACTAGGTTCCTTGCAGTAGCTCCCGCCTCAGTAATTATTTATCCTATAATCTAACCCGCCATCGAGCGGGTTTTTTTGTGCTTATATATTTAATTAAGGTCATAATATATATTGTGAACAGTTGCCGAATAGTTACCAATCGGTTAAAGTCGAGTAAATTACTAATTTATATATTCAGGCGAATAATATGGTAGATAAAGTACAACAGAAAGTAAGATTTTGTCCAAACGAGGGTAAATCTACTTTACATTATAGAAATAACAAAGAGATTCACTGGTTGATGCATCTTGTACTAGCTATATTCAGCCTTGGTATATGGATAATCGGCTGGGCATTTGTAGCTATTTATCACGTTCTTACCAAACCTATTGCTGGAAAATGGACCTGCTCGCAATGCGGAGGCTTAGAAGAAGACCTGCCTCAGCATCAGAACGCGCATCATCAGCAAGCGACAATACAGCCAGAATACCCTCAACCCCGGGATATTTCCTCTACAGTTCCTGAGCCTAAACTACCGACCGAATTACCGCCATTAGAAACCTTTGCTATTGATAAGAATATCAATGGTGGCTTAATTGAGTTCTTCGGATTACAAAGGTGGTACCAAACCGCTTTTAACGATGAGCAAAAACATAGACTAGAAGAGCGCTTTGGTATTGTAGCTGGCAACAAACTAGCTTCAGGCCCAGTACGCTTTAAGTTTGCCAATGTCGATATACTGCAGTTTTTCTATGGGCTAGAAGAAAAGCTTAAGCCGCAAGAATTCAGCGATATTTATAAGTTGGTGGATGAGCAGTACAAAGTAGAAGCTGGTAAATTCTGTAAGATTGATGACGATAGATGGAATAATGAAAAATACTATAAATCATGGTTTGCATTGATGAAGCCTAGAATTGACGCACTTACCAAGTTAAAAGACGATAACTATTTCAAACAAGGTCAGTTTGATATGGTTAATGATAATTACGCAACTCAGCCTTGCTTAGATATCAGCGGTAAAGGTTTTAATATTTTGAATGGTGAGTTAGATCGTGCGTTCGATCAGCATTTCTTTGAGCCTATAGAGGGTTGTCGGTGCACTGTACGAGGTTATAGAGACTAAAAGTTTATGTATTACTAAACCACCCTAGCGGTGGTTTTTTTGTGCCTTTATTTTTTCACTATGTGAATCATTGCTGAATATATTCACGCTAAGTGTATTTATTGATTGACATAATTTCACACCATGTGTAATATTACCTTATCAGCTAGTAACACCCTAGCCGAAATTATCTAGCAGTACCAAATCCTAGACAATAAAAAGCCCTGATATCCGACCAAAGACGCAGGGCTTTACTCAACAAGGAGTGAAAGAATTATGGCACAACATTTCGCACTACTCAACCAAATAAAGTCAGGCGGTGCACATATCGCTGCAGGACTGGCAGCAGGTATGTCACTTGTAGTAGTTGGCAACATCACTGGCTGCAACAGCTACCTGCTCAGCCAAGCCGAGCAAGACGTAGCGACATCAACGCTTGAGCCACGTGTTAACTCAATTGATAGCCCTGAGCTAATAGAGTTCAGAAAGCAGAACGCTTACGCCAATCAAAGACTCGCTGAAATGCGCTTATACGCTGCTGGAGGCAACCAATGAACTTACACATTAAATTAAACCTGAACTCAGTGCGCAAATATCCTGACGGTACGTTTGGCGCTCAAGTGATCACATCAGATGCAGATGACAACCAAGCGTTCTATGCATGCAAAGTTAAGCGTACTAGTCCCTTTGAAGTAGAACTTGATCGCAGTAATGTTCATGAGTTCATCGCTGGTCGCTGGCAGACGGCCACTGTCAATGATGCACTGGCCAAGCAGCTGACAGGCTCGATGCGCAAATTCGTATCGTCATACGCTCGCTTATTCACTAAAGATGTTTCTGAAGGCAGAGGCGGTAAACAGTTCGCAATGTGGACTGATGCAGTTGTTGCTATCGCTGATAGTGGCGGCAAACATAAATTGAAGATAGACGACAAAATCTTTGAATCTAAAGACGCTATCTCTCTTTTAGCTAATGATCAAACCGTCATTGAGTACCGCTTGATCGGGGACCCGCTACGCATTCTTAGACTTGATTTAACTGAGTACCCTTACATATTGAAGCGTCTGCAAGAGCAGTTTGAACACGCTAAGAAAGAATACATGAAAGGCCGAAACAGTCGACCAATCGGCGGTATGTCATGGGCTGAGAATCAAAATTATAGTAAAGCGTTTGGTAAGTCTCGTTATGATCACCGCGAAAAGGAAAGGAGCCGAGCATGAATACTCTCAGACATAGAACAGCGATGGCGATACTCGCAAAACTTGGCACTCAGTCACTTGTACCAATCAAGGCAAGCGACTTTCAAGTCAAGCCGGTACCAACTTATCACCATGGCCAGAAATCTATCATATTTTTTGATCCTACTGATGCAGAGCTTGACGCGATTTACAGAGGCAAGCTATCAGGTAGTGGTCAGTCAGGTAGTGGTCAGTCAGGAGGTATCAAGTAATGGCTATCGTGACTTTAGTTTTAGGTAATAGCGGCTCTGGTAAGTCATACAGCATGCATAACTTAGACCCAAGGTTGTGCGGTGTGATCAATGTGATGGGTAAGCCTCTACCCTTTCGTGCTGGTAGAGACTTTAGAAAATTGAACACTGATAACGCTTACGAGATCAACGATCGTCTACCCACGTTTAGAGCGCCTATCGTAATCATTGATGATTTTCAGTATGTGATGGCTAATGAGTTTATGCGTGGCGTGACTGATGAAGGTGCTGGTAATGCTGTCTTTCAACGCTTTAACCGTATCGGTCAGAACGCTTGGAATATTTTAAATACAGCAATTAATCAGACTGATCCTAATCAGCGTATCTACATTTTATCGCACATCGAAGAGGTGGAAGGTAAAACCAAGATTAAAACGATGGGCAAGATGCTTGATGAAAAGATTGTACTCGAAGGCATGGTGACCATCGTTCTGCAAACAGCTATCCGCAATGGTGAGCATCACTTTATGACCAAGAATGATGGCACCACGACCGTTAAAACGCCTCATGAAATGTTTAGCAGTGAATTAATACCTAATGACCTAAATGCTGTAGATGATGCGATATGCGACTACTACGGATTAATCAAAGACCCAAGCCAACAAGCTGAAACTATTTAATTAAGGATTAACTTATGAACTTCCCAACTATCCAGCTAAACGAAACAGCAGCACTTAAGGCCAACACTAGTGGCGGTGCTTTCTTTGATGGTAATAGCGAGCAGCTTGTAAAGATTGGTCGTGCTGAGTTTGTGGTATCGCCCAACACTGGCACTACTGGCATGGCTTTCGATGTGTTCAACAAAGATGGTCAGAAAGGCTACTTCACTTTGTGGTTCTTGAAGCAAGACGGCAGCTATGTAGAAGGTTTTTATAACCAATTACAAAGCATCATGGCTGTGACTGGCGTCAACACGCTTACGCCAACTGCCGCCAATATCGATAAGTGGGATACCAATGCTGGTAGAAACGTACCGACTCAAATGACGGTGGCCAACGAGCTGATGGGTAAATATTTTACTGGATTATTTATCAATGAGTTTGAAACCTACAACGGTGAAAAGAAAACCAAGACACAGTTATTTGCAGCCTTCAACCAAAAGCGTCAGTCGCTACAAGAGCAAAAGGATCAGGCAGTACCTCAGCAGATTGAAGCGCAGAAAGAACGCATGATGACCTACTCTGCTAACTCTGAGAAAAAAGTTGATGATGAATTGAAAAACAAAGGTGGCAACGGTGGTTACAACAATCAAATGGGTGGTCAACCTCCACATGGCGGTACGAGCTATCAACGTACGCCAGCCCCAGCGCAGCATAACAGTTATCAAAATAATGGTGCACCGAACACCCAACCGCGGTCAACCATGCCACCTGGTCCAGTAGATGATGATATTCCGTTCGCACCATTCTATGACGGTCAGCTTTAACATAATCAAATAAATGGTCTGAGCAAAACATCGCTTGGACCAACTAAGGAATGGATATGAAAATAAGTAAAAAAATACTGGCTAACAAAGTTAGAAAGCTGGAAGTTCAAAATTATGACATGCGTCAGAAAATCAAAAAAATGGATAAAGCACTAACCTATCTTGACGATCTGACCACTGAGCTAAATCATGCGCTACCTGACCCTGAGTACGATGCCCAGTGTGAAGAAAATGCAATAGCTGTGGAAGAGTCACTAGCGAGACACGCTGTACGTCTTGGGCTAGTTAAGCCAAAACTAAAGCAGCTCGACCAGTCTGTGTTTGATGGATTAGATGAGAAATGGCAGTGGGCAACCATGAGTAGTGTCGGCATACCTTTTGTTTATAGCTACAAACCTGCTGGTAATATAGCGTGGTTCAGCGACAGCACTACTCAAGAAATGATAAATGCAGGAAGGGTTATGCGTATCGATGAACACGGCTACGACACAACCGACTGGCAAAACTCGCTAATCGAGCGCGAGAACATAGCAGATGAGCTGCTAGAAATTGATTTGGGATTACCAAGCGTGTGTGAGACGTGCGGCGCAAGCAAGGAGAGCGATTGTGAGTAAAAAACAGGGAGTTAACTGCATATTCGCAGTCCGTTTTGACGATGCTAATGACCCAAGATACCAAGCCATTACCGATATTATGATGGGCGGTGACATGTGGACTAATGGCAACTTGGTGTATGCAGCTCATTTAGACAGTCGTGATGAGTTATGCGCTCAAATAGAAAAATTGGAGTATAAAGACGATGAGTAATTTACCGTTAAAGCCGCTGAGTTGGACTGAGATAAGCGAAAAAGTAAGAAACGACCCATCTGTATGTGAACTCGATAAAGGTGCGTTATGGATAGCGGATGACAACCTTATTTTCAGATACAACATTAAAAACAACCCTGATTCAAAAGAATTGCCTTTTATTGTTAATTATGGTGGTCGCCAACCTAAAGAGGTTGACAGCATAGAGTATGGCAAGCACTGGGCAGAGAATACTCACTATGCAAGTCAAATGCAGCCGTACATCTTACCTGAATTTATCAGCGTTGATGAGAAACTACCTGAGCAAAACACCCGTGTCTTAGTCTTATATCACGCGCACTTTGATGACGAAGAAATCACTGAGTTTGATATTTGCACAGCGTTTTTCCGCAATGAGAGTTTTGACGTTAAAGATCAGAGTTTTTACACCAAGCGACAAATCAAAGTTGTCGGCTGGAAGGCAATAGATGTAGTTGCTGCATTTAAGACGATGAAAAAACGAGTTAGCAAACAAGGAGTGTGATGTGAGTGATATTAAATGTCCACACTGCAATGCTGTGCAAAACACTGACGACTGGTATGAATACGGCGGTTGTGATGGTGATGATTTTGAGCATGAGTGTGACGAGTGCGAAGAAATGTTTGAGGCGGTGACCAGTGTTGAGGTTACTTACCGTGTTTTAGAAAAGGGAGGTGACTAACCATGGCAACGATTGAAACTGATATTGACCTTGAAGCACTCAAGAAGTCTGGCAAACGTGGACGTGAGCTCGTTACCTTTGCTTTTAAAGAGCTGCAGTATGACGGTGAAAAGCTACTTCACACCGCCATTTACGCAGGTGCACCGCATGTGAATCATATCTATGCTGCCAGTATGCTTGGTTATAGCGCAGCCACATTGCGCAACTGGTCCAGTCAAAGCAATGGGCCAATACAACCAAAGCGTATCAATGGCACACCTTACTGGCGTATGCGTGACATACGAAACTTGTTAGACCTTTAATCATAAAGATGGTCGGTATTTATACCGGCCTCTTTTAGTATAAATTGCTCAATCCTACCATGCCACATTCTCAACAAATCAATCGGACGGTCAACATAGTGCTTCTCATCGATAGCACTTGGACGATGGCCCATAACTTGATTGACAATCCCACGCGGTACATCTACCCACTCAGACAACGTTCTAAATGACTTACGCATAGCTTTAGGTGGCAAGTTCGGCAAGCCATTCTCTACAAGCAACGTGCGATACTTCTTAGTAACTTCAATATACCCTTCCTGCCTTACCTTACTCCCAAACACAAACTCATTGATACGCGGCAAAGCTTGGATAGTTTGCTTAGTATAAGGCGTCAGCGGAATAATGCGCTCCCACTGATCAACCTTATCGACAATCTTAATCGTATTCCATTCAAAATCTATATCAGACCATTTAAGCTGCAGCATCTCCCCTGGTCGAGATCCGTTCATTAGCATGCAGATTAAAGCAGCTCGTTGAACGTCATCAATCTGGTCAACTACACTAAACCAAGTCTCTAACTGTTGCTTCTGCAGCGAACCTTTATGAGCACGCACACTCTGTACTGACTTATTGACCTTGCGGCTATTGTAAGTCTTATTTGGTATCAGCTCAGCATATTTATCTGTATCTTCCGCCCAATTAGCACAAGCTTTGAACATGCGAAAGTTTTTAGCCATTGTGGTAGCGCGTGTCTCATTCTCTTTACGAATCCATGATTCAACAAAATCAGGCGTGAGCTCAGCAAGTGACACTTCCCATATATTACCAATTGGCTGAGCCATATAAGGCTTGTCTGTCAGATACGGACGCGCTGCTTGATAGTGATCATTAAGATAAGTCTTTGACCATTCAGATTTATGAGTATTGATATAGTGCGTAAAGAGGTCACCAAACGTCAGCTGCTTGCGTACCTGGTCACGAGCAAAAGCCTTATTCTTAGCTAGATTGTCAGCCTTGGTGCGACTTGGATCAATACCAGATGCTAACTGCTTACTAACCTCAGATGCTTTATCGATTGCGTCTTGCAAACTCATGACAGGGAATTTACCCAAAGTGATACGCTTGGGTGTGCCGGTACCGCCAACCCTACCTTGATAAATAAATGCTTTACTGCCACCAGGTGAAATACGTAAGCCCAGACCTGTGAATCTCACATCCCAAACGAAGTATTGTTTGTCCTGCGGTTCTAGTTTTTCAATTTTTGCAGTGGTTAACTTGGCTTCCATGTGATTACTAATCTATTTTATAAAAAGTAATCATATAGTAATCACATATAAAGTAAATTGCCATAAACTGAGTGATACTATTTTTAGGTGATGCACTCTAAGTTACTGATATTGTTTACATAACTATATTGTAAATGATATTGCGGTAAACTGAGTGATACGTTTAGACACGGACTCATAATCCTTTGGTCGTAGGTTCAAGTCCTACTGGGCCCACCACATTTTGAATCAGGCTTGTTCGCAGCGATGCGGCAAGCCTTTTTTTATGGGGTTTTATAAATATTCTGAACAGTATAGGTATATGGCGAACTATATAGAATATTGGTATATTTGTTGGTATAGATTATACCAACGCGGAGATATACCAACATGTCATTAACTCATACTATTATCAACAAACTAACCCCAAGTGAAAAATGCACTCCTAGCCGCCCTGACAAGCATAGTGATAGCGATGGCCTTCAACTGTGGGTAAGACACACCGGAAACAAAGTCTGGATCAGTGCTTATCGCTGGCAAGGTAAACAGCAATCACTAACCTTGGGTAAGTATCCAGTAATCACATTACAACAAGCACGCCAGCGTAACCTAGAAATAAAGCAACTGATTCACGAAGGTATTAACCCAAAAGATAAGAAAAAAGAAAAACTCGCTGAGCAAGATGGTTCGAGGCTTTTTGATACTATCGCACAAACTTGGTATGCAGATCGTAAAACATTTTTAGCTTCTAGTACGTTTAGTCGTAACTATTCAGCATATACTCGCGATGTAAAACCAGTTATCGGTCATAAGCTAATTGATGATATTACCCCACCTGATATTTTGAAGATTGGTAAAAGTATCGAGACACGGGGCGCTAATGAAATGGCGCGACGCATCATGGCAGAAGTGGGCCAAATATTTAAACACGCTATAAGAACTGGTTTAGCTACATACAATCCTGCATCTGATCTATCCGCGGCTATTAAACCGCATAAAACTAAGAATCATAGCCGTATCTCTTCAAAAGAACTGCCTCAGCTTTTAAGTGATATTGATAACTATACTGGCCATATCACAGTCAAATTGGGTCTATGGTTCCTATGCTACACGTTCGTGCGTACGAATGAGCTTAGATTTATGGAATGGGCAGAAATTGACTGGAACGATAAAGTTTGGCGCATACCTGCGGATAAAATGAAAATGGATAGGCCTCATATTGTGCCTCTTGCTCCACAAGTTATAGATATATTACAACAAATTAAAGAACTGAATTTTTCAGAGCAGTATGTATTCTATAACCCCTCAACTCGCAAACCTTACAGCCAAAATGCCTTTATTAATGCGCTTTATCAGATGGGCTATAAATATAAAATGACGGGACATGGTTTTCGGGGGCTAGCGAGCACTACTCTACATGAGCAAGGGTTTATGCATGAAGCAATTGAGTTACAGCTAGCACATGAACAGGAAAGCAAAATCAGCAGAGCTTATAATGGCGCGCAGCATTTAGACTATCGTATAGATATGATGAATGAGTGGGCAAATTTTATAGATTCTAAGAAGTAAATAAGGATTTTCGTATTGAAGTTAAATTGTGCAATATATCTAGTGATAAATAAAAGGTGAAAAAATGACTAACGACATGAAACCATTTTATACTTTGGAAGAAGTAAAAAAATATCTTTTGGAAACAAATGATTCATCATTTAAGAGAGATAAGAGCATTATAAGCTTAATTCATACCAATCGTTTAACACCTTATGTTAGATATAAAGGGCTGGTTGATATTGTAACTGATGCAGAGAAGATGAGTGAAGAAGCAAGGAAAGAAGTGGTAAACTCTTTAAGCCACAACATTGCAACAGAAATGTCTAACCTCGAAATTGGAGAGTTAGTTAACCCTCACGACTATGATTCGACTTCAAACCTTAATGATATTATATATCTTGTTAAAAAGCTTTTATTCTCTTTAGAAGGGAAACGAGCTAAGAAAACGCTTGGAGTGCAGGTATATGTAGAAGGTATTTTTAGATTATCATCTATTAATATTGCATATTCAGAGCTGGCATTTGAAGTCATTTTGGGTACTAACATGTTTATTGCACAAGCTGTTCAATTCGACTTAAACGACCCAGGACTTAACGAAAATGAAATAGAGGGTTATATTCTATACCCAGACAATAGCGATGAAAATGATAAAATTGACTTAGAATATAATTGTGAATTGGTTTTTGCAAGACATGACTTATTATATATTCTTAAAGTTATTAAAAATAGTCATGAGCTTCCAAAGTTAGAAAATGACTTATCAGACGCAAATAGAACTATTGCTAGGCAAGACAAAGAAATTAGAAATCTTAAAAAAGAATTAGAAAAAATTAGATCTGAAAAACCAAAAAATGATGTTAAGGATAGTGTTTATGCTCTTATTTTAGTTTTTAAAGATTTGTTGCTAAACCCTGATATTAATGCTTCTAACTTTAAAAGTGATAGTCCTAAAAGCACAGGCGAACCAACCCAATCTGGCTTAATTGAGCACATTATAAGTAAGAATATTCCAAAACTTGGTAAACGGAATATTGAAGAGATACTTAGACTTGCAAACCAACTATAAAATCAGCAAGTAGAAATTTGCGATTTAGTGATCGCAAATTGCGATGACATCCTTATCTTATCTTACTATCATTCCATACGTACCGCAGCATGTCGCTGCAGTACGTATGGAGAAATAAAATGAACGATCAATATAACGATAGTGACTGTAACGCGTCATTAAAAAACGAGTTAATAAGTACGTTACCTGCCCAGGGCATGTCACGAGCAAAAACCATACTTCCTTTTTTACCATTTTCGAGAACGACTTTACATCAGTGGAGTCATGATGGTAGGTTTCCTGCCAGCATAAGACTGTCTCCAACCGTGGTGGCTTGGCAAAACTCTGAGGTTCTAGCATGGATTGAGAGCCATTCTAAGTCTTCTAATGATAAGGAGGCATAATCATGAGTAAAAACAACAAAGTTACACCTCCTGAGGCAATTGATGAGCGATCAGTTGACACAATAAAAAAGCCAAGCATCCTGCAAGATGCTCAGCTTTTAGAAACTACTACAGATGATATAGACCAGCCATCATCAGTTATTTTACCACAAGAAAATTTAAAAATTAGCTCGGATTTAGCACAAACTACTATTGATAGACTTGCTACATTATCAGAACTCGACTATGAACTACAACGAACTGAAACTGCAAAGTCTCTTAATAATATGTCTGTTCGTTCACTTGACAAACTGGTTAAGAAAGCTAAAAGTAAAATAAAGTCTGAGACATCAGAAAGCTTGGTCGTTGATACTGAACCATATTCAGAGCCAGTGTCAGATATTGCTTCAGTAGCTGACCAAATTTATCAAATACTAGACGATCATATCGCTTGTACTCATGCAGTTAAAGTGGCTACCACGTTATGGATATTAATGACGTGGTTCATACCAGCAAGCCATATTTTACCCATTGCTTGGATAAATGCGCCTGAAAGACGCTGCGGTAAAAGCACACTACTGACATTAATGAGTAGGATGAGTAAAAGATCATTATCAACGTCAAACATTACAGGATCGGCATTATTCCGCTCAATTGAAAGTTATAAACCAACGCTTTTCATTGATGAGATTGATACTTTTATTAATGATAATGAAAGCATTCGAGGCGTTCTAAATGCGGGGCATAGTCGAGATAATCCGTACATTATACGCTGTGTCGGAGATGATAACGAACCTTTACTATTTAATGTCTTTGGAGCTAAAGCTATCTCCGGTATTGGCAAAATCCCTAGCACATTAATAGATCGATCAATACCATTGACTCTTCGACGTAAAATGAGAGATGAGACAAAAAAGCGAGTTCGTGATTTACCGCTTGACGTTACTAGCATGATTCAATCTCAGCTTGCTAGGTGGTCTGATGATAACCTGCAAGTAGTAAAAGATGCTAAACCAGTTTTGCCTGTTACGATCAACGATCGCGCGCAAGATAATTGGCAGATACTCTTTAAAATAGCTATGATATTGAGTGATGACTGGCTAGAGAAAGCTCATAGAGCTTGCATCGAAATATCAGGTAGTGATAGCGATGAGCCCAGCTCAAATGAGCAACTATTATCTGATATTAAAACCGTTTTTAGCCTAAATCAAACTAACAGACTCTTAAGTAGAGATTTATTAACTGAGTTACGTCGAGACCCAGAAATGAGTTGGTCAACATATAATGAGGGCAAAACAATTACACTTCGACAAATTGCAAAAAAACTGAGTGCATTTCGTATATCGTCTAGAGACCTACGAGCATTTGATATTAATGGAAATGAAGTACGAGGCAAGGGCTACGACGTCCTTGACTTCCAAGATGCTTTTTCGCGTTATCTATCGTAGCGTTTACCTCTATTTTCGCTGACTTAAGGTATTAACTTTAAACATTATCTGAAGTATTGCAGCACGCCCTTTCCTAAATGCCCGAGATCTGTTTGATACAGGTCTCGGGCTTTTTTTGTCTAACTTCATTATCTTTCAAAAATAATGTTAAGACTTGCCTGCACTTAAAAACTGCGTAATTCATTGACACGGCTAGCCGCTAGTATAGACTGTATTTATATGTACTCTTTCGACACAACTAGGAGTTATGTGATTAAAAAAACCCCTAATAAGCATTGTATCTATATACGGGAAAACGTGAAATGCTATTGGATAAACGCCTTCAGCAAGTTATAAGTTTTGAAAGCCATTCAAAAGTTGAGCTTTACTGTCTGCGCTTAGTGGGATTTTACTATTTTCAAATTTTCTTAGCTGAGTTAATTGATATTGGGGTTTGCGTAGCAGCAGCATACAGAATCAAAGCAAATCATTATTTATCTTAGCTAACTGACTTTAGTGCATATTTGCATTCAATACTATAACCTCATCGCTAAAGGTGTCTTGCGTAGCAATGCCTGCACATAAGATCGTGTAAACAGTACAATCTAGCAATGACTTCTTTTGTTTTAGCATTGTCTTAAAACTGTCCGAGATTTGACACAAACCATCAGTAATCATTAAAATATCTGCTTTTATATAATCCTCTGAGCTTTCTATAATATCTAGTGCACGAGATAAAGGAGTCTCAAAATCAGTACCTCCATTAAATCCTGATTGTAAAAAAATCAATAGCTCAGTAACCTCTTGACTGTCACTCACTACAAATTCAGATAGCTGTCCTTGGCTACCAAACAGCAAAACATGTAAAGAGCGATTTTCTTTTTTAAGTATATTAGCACTGGCGACTAATAAAGCTTTTGCATATAGTAATGGCATTCCACTCATGCTACCTGATGTATCGAGACACGCTACCACAGGTCCTGTTGTTTTCTTATGAGTTTCCATGATTTCACCATTTATTAGACTTGTACCGCTCAACTCATAGGTTATTAGTTGCTTTTCTAGCATTCGCGAATAAAATAAATACTCAAGCGTCTCGTCTTCTAGGTTTACCAACTCAACGGGCAACAAGCGCAGCAGATCATCACTAAGATGTGTACCATGCACCTCACTTTTACTCATCGAAGGTATTTTGCTCTGCTTTTTCTTTTCTTCGGAAATATGATTGCGGCCTAGCTTTTTTACTAGCTCCTTGATTTTTTCATTATCTTTTAGAGTCTGACTAAGCTTACTAATGTCAGTTTTAACCTCTTTTAATTTGGAATAGTTAAACCTAGCATCTGGGCATAATGCTATCAACTCTTCATATTTTTTATAAGTTTCCTCAATATCTTGCATTAGCTCTTGATAGTTAACCAATCTTTTGAAGACTGAGTCAGGCAAATCCTCATCTGAAATCTCATCTAGATAAGCCTGAGTCTGTATTCGTTGTTCTTTTATATCATCGATACTTTGAGAGTTGAATTCCAAACTCTCAAAGTAGTCTTGATGAGCTTGCCAGTTTGGTTCAGGCTCGCTATCAGCATTATTATCCCAGTCCCACAGCAGCCACTTTTTTGTCCCTAGTTTTTTCCGCGCTGCATTTTTTAAAGCCTTTAATGTAGGCTCCCAAGTCTCTGATGGTAGCATTGCCATAAACGCATCTGTAAATGGAGCATTCGTAACGTTTGCTAGCTTCTGGTTAACACATTTAGTAGAAAACTGATGACAGTTTTTTAGAATTAAATTGTACTGATACTCTTGTCCTAAGCAACTATAGGCAGCATTAGCGATACTAGTGTCACCTACAGTCTCACTAATATCATTGCAAGAGACATAGATTTTTTTACCCAGTTTACTCTTACTTGTGAATTCTTCAGGATTATTAAGCAGTACTGTGCTTTTGGTAAATTTGTCCACTACGATATTAGCAATCTTACCTTCGCCAATGTATATACCAGAGTGCTCAACGGCAAACCATAAGTCACTATAAACCACACTGCCCGCTATAGGCTCAACTTTTTGGCGAAAGGTACTATCAACAAAGTATTTGAACGTTTTTATACCTATTGGAAATGCAGCGTTTAGTAAACCCTGACCTTTGGCTATCAGTGCTGTCAACATTATCACACTTTCCTATAACCAGATATTTTGACTAATTTGTCGAGTTAGTAAGTCTTCAGTAAGCAATTTTTCTGTGGAACGCGCGTCAATTATCAAATTTCCAGTTTGCATTTGTAATACAGGACTATTTCTGTCATTATCCCAATACCATACACTTTCAAAGTCCCAATGTAGAGTGTTTTCAAAGTAGTTTTGAGTCAGTCTTAGCTTATCCATAGTTTCACCATTTTCCCCAGTGCTACTTCTAGCACCTGTCTGCGTACTGACAGAAATATTGCTTTTAAAAGTAGATTTTTCTGTATAACCTGCTATACGACTTTTGCGTCCTACATAAATCCCGTAATTACTAGGTTTCTTAAGTCTACAAGAGCCTAGTACACAGCCTTCCACTTTAGAGTCAAAACAACCAGACGCTATTCCTGACCACATCATACTGTAATTCATTACAACACCACGCTTTAAATCATGAGCAGTCACGAAGGTATTTAATATATTACTACTTTCGAGATGACTAACCACAAGTCCTACATTTAAGTATTCGTCTGTATTATAGTTTCTATGTTGTATTTCGTTAGACTCAATACCAAATAATTGATCAGGTAAATCATATTGTGATGAGTACCTAAGAAAGATATCTTCAGTTGTCTTTAGCAATACAAGGCAGTTCTCTATATGGCTTTCTATAGCCGACTTGCCCACCAATACACTAAACGACTGACATTGTTTGAGTATGGCTTTTTTTAAATATAATGCTATGCTAAGTTCTGCCACGCTTAACTGAATAGTAGAGTCCGTTACTGTATGAGCTAATATTGATGAAGTGGAAGTACATTGATTTATTATAGAGTCTGATACTTTATAAGCCAATGCAGATGAGGTTTGACAATTAGTAACTTTGCTTTTTTTAATATCCTTTATAAGATAGCTTATCTGCATGTTATGTTTATCATCAGATATGTTGTTTAGAACACTAACACAATCGCTCACAGTACTATCATACAAGTCTTGGCAAAGACAAAGATCTTCTAAGTTAATATTGAGTAAGTTTGAATTACCTTGAACTGATTCAAACAAATACTCGATTTTACTAGCTTCATACTTACTAGTTCCGTATCCATAAAGCATTTGGCTCCCTATTAAGGACGCAATTCCACCATCAACAGTAGTAATCTTATTTTTTCCTTTCTTATACTTAATAGTATGACCACCACCATCATAAGTACCAATAAAATTAATATTTGGCCAAGTATTTATTTCCGTACAATCTATATCGGTAGTTTGCTTAAAGTAGTAACCTTGTTGTCCAACGTCTTTTCGTTCAAGATCTAAAAGCTCTTCATAGTTACTAATTAGTATAGGATTGTTTTTTGTACCACTGCCTTTATACCCTTTTATTAGTCTGGATTCAGCCGTGATATCTCGTTCGATATTTTGTGGTTTTTCAATTTTCTTCTGGCTATCTTTTGTAGAAATATCATTAGGCATTACTTCAACAGTGCAGCTGTTTTTCTGAAGTACCTCAAAAATAAGATCAAATACAGCTTCTTTATTTTCAGGATGATTCCATAAGCTATCTTTGAGTAGCACTACATCGGATAGGTCAACCTCATAACGTCCATTACTGGCTGCAGATATACGTAACAGCTTAATGAGCTTCACTAGACGTCTATCTGACAAGCTTTCTCTACGATCTTCTGAAAATATCTCTCTATGCTTTAGCCATATATCTTGGACTACTCTAACGATCTGCGAGGCTACAATAACATCATCACTTCGCTTCGTTAATTCTTTTATCTCATCCATACTAATACTTTCGACATTGCCATAATCACTATTTAGCTCGAATAGAGATGCGATATCATCTGGTCTTACATAATCAACGAACTTTCTAATCAAAAATCTATCATACAGAGCATTCAGCTCTTCTTGTCCAGTAGGTAGCTCATTTGATGCCGCGATTAATGCTTGTAGTGGAACGGCACTCAGCGTAGCACCATTATGATATTGGCGTTCATTTAGGATAGTGAGTAGAGCATTAAGAATTGAAGAGCTGGCTTTAAATATCTCATCAAGAAAAGCAATCTGTACGGTAGGAAGATAGCCTGTAGTGTTACGCTTAAAGTTGTCTTTTTTAAGCTCAGATATGGATAACGGACCAAAAACTTCTTCAGGTGTTGAAAATTTTGTTAGTAAGTATTCAAAGTAAACTGGGCTAGCATCATGTTTGTCAGTAGATTGCAAACAGCCAGCAACACGACGTGCCAATAAGCTTTTTGCTGTACCTGGCGGACCTACTAATAATAAGTTCTCACCTGCCAGCAAGGTTAGTAAGGCGGCTTTAACTTCATTTTTGCGTCCTACCAGTCCATGGTTTAAATGCTCTTGCAATCTAATTATTTTATTTTTTAAATCTGTCATTCTATTGCCTATTAATATTATTAATGGATACTATTTTTATCTTTGCTAAGAGGGGGTAATTAATATTAAGGTTTGCACCTTTATACGTGACAACGTGACACGCTATTAGATACATATCTTTCAGCATATTATAAGCTATAGATAGTATTAAAAAGTCACGAATATAAAACAGCTGTATGCTATACAGTATATAGCTTGTCACGTTGTCACGCTAAAACTATCTACTCTACACTTCGCTGCTATCATTACCGAAGACTTAATATTTTAAGGAAATGCAAAAGAACACTAATATTAAAAACAAAGCTCAACCCTCTAATCTCTTTCATGGTTAGAGGGTTGAGCTTTGTTTTTAATCAAACATACAAGTAATTGTTTTGTTTTGAGGGCTGTAGGTTAATCCTATATCTGCCATTTCACCCCAGTATTCCATAGTGCGAGTAGTAAAGTTTGGCCAAATAGCCGCCACATCTGCATTTGATGCAAACTTTCAAACATCTTCATCACCTGACGACTCACCTCTGAATTTAAATATGTATTCATCTAGCGGCTGATTACGATATTTTATACCATCTATAAAATCAACGTAATATTCAAGATCTAACTAGATAGAATATGACAGTCATCATATACCCCTACACCCTTTTTTTACCGTGACAACGTGACAACCCTTATACTCTATAGCATTCAGAGCAATATTATCCTTGACAATCTTTAGGTCGAAAAAGTTAAAAATCAGGTTGTAGCCCTTTCGAAATATGACTTGTCGCTCTGTCACATCACTAATAGACTTATTAACGCTCATATGACCAATTCGGATGAGTCAGCTTGATAACTACTACGAATTCCATTCAAGAAAATAGTCATTTAAAATTTTAAAAGGATCTAGTTTTTAAGTAGCACCATTAGTAAGCACCCCAAATACTTCAGCACCCCCGACGAAGCATAATAATCAACTGTCATAGCCAAATTCTTATCAGACCACTTATGTTTTTTCTGTACCACCCTCACCTCATAGCCATGAAAATTTTGACGAGCTCCTTTCCTTATCTGACTATATAGACGGAGATCCTTTTTAATATCTCGTACTGCTTGCTCGCTATGCGCCCTAACCTGCCAATGACTGGCATCAATAAGCTGACAACCAACTATCATGAACTCCTGTAGCATTTTAAGCTGGGCCTCTTTCATACCGAAATGAATTGATGAAGTATTTAAATTGTTTTTATCTGCAAATATTTCCACGAACAATTTCAGTCTAGCAGGCTCATCAATTGACATTTGATAAGCTCGATCAAGCGCTCTAACTAGAACCTCTTGGTTTTTATGTCCCGTTGGCGCACTTAGAAACAACCTATCATCGGTAAAAACCTGACGAGCTTTATCGTAAACTTGTCTAGCTTCATTGATAGCGATCGCATGCCTTAGTGCGACCTCTTGCAACCGCTCAGCTCTTTTATCAATATTTATATTTTGTAGCTCTTCTAACAGTGCAATGACATCATAAACTTTAGGATGAATAAATATAGACAGCTGAGTATCTACTGCATCATTTTGCGGGGCTTGCTGGCAAGCCATGTTAACTGGTGTGCTGTTATAAGAAAATAGAGAATCTTTGCTCGCAATCTTATTGGTTAAATAACCACGCATCTTATCAAGATAAACCTGTTTAGTACTAGCATTATATGCCCTGCCGTCTTGCCTATTCACTGTCTGGTAACCAATGCCAGTCACCATCTCAAATACGGTTATAGGCATAAAAAGTTTGGCTTGACTCATTTGCCAACCAGCCAGCAAATGAGCGGTATGGATATAATATTCAAACGTAGTATCTGGCGTTAGATGCCCAGCAAGACTAGCCAGCCCAAACCATATCCCTTTTTCTTTATTATTAGAAAGCACAGCGCTAACAATAGCGTCGCTATGATCTCTATCATAATCTGTCATCACCTGCTTAAGTGGCGATCCGCTTAACACAAGTGCCAATTGAGTAATCGCAGTATGTCGAAAGCTATGAAAGGTAAAGTCATGTGTAATTAGCAATCTATCCCATATTATTTTCATCACATTGCTGAAAAATACAGATGGTAGTGGTTGATCGCCTGACCCTTGTGAGAATAGATAAAGGCGCTTTAACCTTTTTTGTTGATAATAGAATGTGATGAACGGTTGCAACTCATCAGTCTGCAAAAGCTTGTCTATCGGTATTAATCTTTTGGCACTACTGCTTTTTAGCCGGCGATAGCGGTTAGGTTTGAGAATTATTTTTGGCATTTCAATCACTTGACCATTGATGAAACCTATATCTGTAATGTCTTTAACCTTAATACCAATAATTTCATTAATACGCATCCCTGTTCGATAAGCAAGCGCCAGTACAATGAAACATAGCTGCTTTTGTTCTATCTCTAACTCTGATGTTTGGATATAGCTTTTCATCGCTCTATACACGCGCGGTGATATCATTTCAGCTTTTACGACTTGCCGGTTACTACCCCATGGAAAATACACATAAGGTGCATCAAAGTGTATACGCTGATGATCATGAAATGCACGCAGACGCCCATAAGTAAATTTCTGGCTGTCTTTCAGGCGGTCAAGATGAGATAGCTGCTGACCAGTAGCATTGTTATCATTATCTATACCACTAGACGTATCATCAAACTCTGTTGATTTGCACAGTACAGACAATTTGCGACCATCTTTTACCTTACTTTGAATAATCTGCTCATAAACTTCCTCAAAGTCATTACCCTCCCACTGATCAATATCCTCATCCATTGTCAGCATCAACCAGTCACGACCAATACAGCCCACATATTTACTGATAGTATTAAGTCGAACGCTAGTATCATCTAGCAATGATAATGCCCAGCTAAGCAAGCGTTGTGCATTAAGCTGGCTAGCATCTGTCTTTAATATTGTGATAGTAGAAATAGCAGCGCTTCTAGTCAATTTGAGCGCATCTTGCAGCTCTTTAATCAGATTTTTACTAAAACTAGGATAGTTTATGGTACTACTTTGGCTATCCGATTTTATCAATGATTGATAGCTGGCATCAAACAGCTCAGACCACTCGAGTGGCTCAGGACTTGGATTGATGAGCTCTCGGTTATAATGGATTAGCTTATCCGTAAACAAACCAGTGGTTTTAATATCACCTTGCTTCACCACGGCTAGCGCCCCATCAATCAGGCTACCCTCTAGCTGTCGCCAGTGGTAGTTGGCACATTTGATGAGCAGTGAGTGCTGCGGGCGATCGATATCTTTATTGGTGAGTTTAAGTGTTTTCGAGATATCGTTGATGATGGTATTAAATGACTTTATCTTGGCAGTGTTTAACTCTTTATCCTTTAGAGCATATAAAAAACACAGGCTCATATCATCGGGAACATAATCAACAAAACGGTGTAAGCTTTCGCTGTCATCTAGCGTAGTTCCATAATTATCATCACGCACTCTAAGCGGTATTATAGCCAAACATTCTACTCTGCTTTTTTCATCAGTCGCTGGCATGTCAATCTGATAAATCTGACGCTCACCAAACAGCCAATCGTATAACGCTCTTAGTACCTCAATGTCATTAATACCACCATACATGATGCTGCAATACAGGAACCCCTCAACCAAGTCATTGACTGAAAAACGCCGCTTTCGTTGCCAAACCTCTATCGTTGTCGTACTACTGTCTGCCACAGCACGTCCATTCACAAACCAATCATAGTTAATGGTCAAGCGCTCACGAGTTGCAAGTATCGGTACCACAGGCTCATTAAGATATATCTGGTGAGTTTTATTATAATCACGAACAAACTCTAAAAACCCGCGCCGAGCCAATTGGAAGTTTTGAGCGGTATCGAACTTCTCCTCTAGCAACTGGTTAATTGCTTCATAATGATGCTGCAGCTCACAAGGCGGCTGCATGGAATTTTGATTGATATATTCTTCGATTAATTTTTTAGCATCACGCTTAACACTTTTTTTGGATTCTTCTCTATTAAGCTGTCGCAGTTTATGAGCGCTAATATTATCCATATAGACGAACCTCAATTTGTTTTAAGTGAAGATCTGTAGCGATCGCATCTAAATGAGGGCTGAGCTGGTGCAGCTGATTGATAGAGCTTGATGACATCGGGTGCATGAACTCCTGATCAGGATGCTCGTGACCGTAAAGCGCGCAAATTAGATAGTCAGGTACGCGCCCTGTGAGCATAGTTCTCAGCTGATGACGCAGCCAATTATCCTGATGACTAAAAAAGTCTTGCAACTGATAACGGACTCGGCTTGGCGTAATACTGGCGAAGCCTTTTGGGTTTTTTTGGTAAATTTGAATGAGGGGTTGTTCTGATTGCAAGATGGCATTGATGGGATAAGGCGCTGCTGGACATAATGGATTATAGATAGCGGCAAATTGTTTAATATAAATAATGTAGTTTTGAATAGCCGTTATCAAAAACTTACTAAGAGGAATGAGCCTGCCATCAGACTGCGCATGACGCTCTTCTTTGTCAGACACCCATAGCATGCACCGCTGAAAGTCAAACTGGTGTAGCAAGCCTGGTGCGTGCTTGACTGGGCGAATACCAGTTTGGATCATAACAATATGCCACAGCCAAATACTATAGCTATTAAACTGCGCAATGTAGCGATCCATGTGGGATTTTAGCTTGCCATTAAAACTCTCGGCACTGACAGCCAGTTGATTAAAGAACTGCTGGCACATTGTGGTCTTTAGCACCATATCGCTACCAATGTGGCTTCTATGCCCGTTCATCTGTACGCTACACTCATCTATTAAAAGTGCTTTTTGCTCATCATTGCAGTATTCAGTTATCAGCTCTGCCGCTTTTATATAAGTTTGCTCTAGCTCTACCGTTTTAGTGCTAAGGTAATACAGCGCAGAGCTATGCCGTACATCAACACCTGTGATCAGGTCAGCATATAATGGCTTATTAAGCTCGTTTTTGATCAATATAAACAGGCCTGCTTCAATATACTGAGGACTCAGTGCTGGCAGGTTAAGCAGATCTTTAGCATAAGAGATAGCGTCTTTAACAGTATCGGATGAAACGGTAATTTTATCCTCAAGCATAATCTGTAAAGCTTCAGGAATTGCACGATAAAAGGTACTGCCATAGCTTTGTCTGTGGGCAAGCAGATGACTTCGAGTATTGGTCGTCACATCAATCATGATGGCAATGCTACTAACTTTACGGACACGGTCATAAATGAAATACCTCCGTTGACTAAGACTACATTGCCAATCAGCAATGATGCTATCGATACTAAGTCCACTTAATAGTGACAGTAGTAAGACGACATACCCAGTGCCACTTTCTTTATCAACACTCATAAAGCGCTGCCAAAGCGTGGCAAATAACATTTGGTATCCGGTAATGCTTAGCTGACGATGATTGGTTGGGAAATGAAATTGATTACGGCGGGCATGTTGATGGTTATTTTTCAATCGCCATTGCTGCAGCTCAGAGGATTTAGCAATTTGTGTGGCTGGCTTAAAGTCATTGTCTAGCAAAGGTACTTCGTTGTCATCAGCAATATTTTCAGCGATTGCCACGTTACTGTGCTTTTTTGATTGTTTCGTACCAAACACTATACTTTGTAGTGGCTCATTGTCAGTATCCACTAATGTCTTGATGACGGTTTGAGCCGACTTTACGCGTTTAGTACTCTCAGTATAAGTTTTGCCAACAAAGGTTTTATTATTAATTACCACCTCATAAGCCAGCCTGATTTGACCTATTTTACTACCAAGATATTGGTTCGCTGTTTTACCTGTTGCCTCTCTCTGTTTAACGCTTGCTTCATATTGTCTGATATAAGATAAGCATGAGGACAAGCTATCGCACTGATCGTGAATACTGATTAACTGGTCGAGAATCTCACACTGCGGATCAGTAGGTCTTAGTGCCATACGAATACGCACGCCAAGCTTATCAATTTTAGCAAAGTGCTTGTCATGGCGTGCTGTGATCATAAATATAATTTTTAAGTAGCCGCTCATAAACCGCCAAGCATTACTGTTAATATCAACTTTTCCATACGTCTGATAAAAGACAATTAGCATATAGCTGACCGCCCACTCTCCAGTTTTACCTTCCCGAATAATTTGTGTCATTACCTCAGTGCAGTTTATGCCAGTAAAGTCTTCAAAATTAGACTCTAGTGTTGAGAGCAATAAATCAATATCATCATCTGGTACTAAATTAATCACATCAATCATAAGCTGAGACATTTGTATGTGATGTGGTGAACCTACTGGGATAAGCTTATCAAACACTCGCCTATCGATTACTTCATTAAATAATTTAGTGTGAACCATAAGAAGTTTCCATCCAACTCAGGTTTTTGGGCAGCCCCAGCATCACCTCATCATTGGCTAATTTACACTGCTGATACTCATAAGCACTTTGGCTGATACCAGCGAACCTACAATAATTGTCTACCGTCAGGCGCTCAATATTCATGAGTTCGCAAATAATACTTTTTGGTGCACTATTACTGATTGCCTTAAAAAACTCAGGATGATTAATTCCCCTTGAGAAGGCTAGCTCGATCACCTCACTCCAAGCTAAGCGCTTAATATCTCTCAGGCTTTCAGCAGCAACTAAGCAAGGCTGACGTGAACTAGTCTCTTCTATTAGAATTTCATCAAACCTTCTAAACTCATTAAAAAAATAATAAGTCGAATCTTTACCAATCACCAATCGTAGCGGTGGGCGGTAATAATCATCCAAGCCACCTATATTTATACTAGCTATTCTTGGCCTAAATTGATGCCATATCAGCAATGCCTTTTGCGCATCTTGATGAACAACCAGATTATATTTACTGAAAGTTATAAACTTCTGAGTAGGTTTTAGATGAATATCATTCATTTTAATACTATTAATAGTGAAATATATTCATCATAATATGTTATAACTTATTGTTTGTAAAGCCTTTAATATTGCTGTTATATTTTTATCTTTGGATAACTCAAATACTGATTCATAACCATTTCTTAGACAAAAAAATACTCCCTAACCCATGATAAATAAAGGCTAAAGAGTATTTTAAAATTTCAATTTTAGTTGGGTGAGAAGGTTAACGTTTTATATCAGTCCACCTTCCTATCAAGCTTAGTTCTCTTCATTCTCATCGGGAACATACTTTAAAACATCCCCTGGGGTGACTTTTAATACTTGGCACAACTTACTCAAGGTATCGAATTCTATGCGAGTTGTCTCATCGTTATAAATTCTATGAAGCGTTGACTTGCTGATGTCTGTCATTCGTACTAAATCTGCAACTCGCAATCTTCTTTCTGCTAAAAGCACTGGTAGATTACATGAAATCACAATAAAATCCTTATTGGTAAGTAAAAAATACTTGCCAGTGACTACTTTTCTGTTAAAATAATACTCGTTGGCAATAACTAAGTTTCCGTCAAAAACTATTTTGTGCTGACTAACGCTTTATTATGTCATAGACTCATCTTGCTGCTCAATAGCTGGCTAACTATGATGGGTGCGACTTGTTCGACAGATATAGTCACCATAAAAATGTGATACTAATCATAGTCATTCTGCCATTAAAAAGGAGTATGTTGTGGGCATCAGGATTGAATGGAGCATGACACAAAATGCTTGGGACAAACGGGTCTGTGAAGATTATTGGGCCTATAATCATAAAATCAGCTATGTAGATTATGTACGTATGCTTTGTCAAAAATACAATATTAGCTCGCAAATATTATTTGAAACTATAAGCCAATGCTATGCTTGCTTAGATGATGTTTGCTGTGAATATTGTGGTAGCGCCTGTCCAATTGAAGTACCTGCTGATATCGCCTATATGCGGGCAAAAGAGAGTTGGTTTTGTGCAGTATGTGAGCATGCTATGTGGAGAAGTGACTTTATTAGCAAATAAATAATCAAATCTACTTTCGGCTAAAAAACTCATATTTTTATCTGACATAATCAATCCCTCTCACTCAAAGCGCTAACTCTATTCGTATGCATGACGATTTGGTTGTCGTTAACTTTATCCCAGATAGTTTGCGAGTAATTGATTAGGTCTCTATCAGCCAGGTTTTCAGTATCGAATAGATCATTTAACCTTGCGACTATTTTGATAGCCAGTCCTCTTGTTTATCCTTAGCATTGCCAGCTCCACCGCTACCAATATTCAGCGGATAGAAACTAACTTATTGCAGCTTTAAATCTTGTTGACGTAGCTTAGAAAAGCGGTAGTGGCTCATAATAATATTACTAAAATAAACCTCATTATCATCGAGCCTCTCACGTAGCATAGGTTGCAAATGGCGAGCATAAAGACTTATCTTCTCTATATCCTTATTATCATAATCGATAATCTGCGACATAAATTCATAATTTATCATTGTGTGCTTATTAGTCTTTAAACAGCTCGCTAGTGCTAAATCTCACTGACGATTACGCTTTTGGGAAAACTATTTTATGGATCAAGTAGTAATTTCTTAGATGCTTATAGCCTTGTTAACGAGGGTTTAAGATTATTATTGTGATGAATAAATATCGATAATGATTAGATATAGGTAGTAGAAAAAAAGATGCTAACGATATATACGGCATATTGCTATCACCCTTTTTGGGTTCGGAAGTTTACTCAGGCGAGTTTGTCAAAATTGGGGTTTGAGCACTTTGATGAGGTATGGGGGGGATGAGTATCCGCATGTGGTTAAGTCTTGGCGCAGCAATTGGGAGGGCTTAACGGTGTTCTTCGAGTATTCTAAAGACATCAGAAAAGCAATTTATACCACCAACGCTATAGAATCACTGAACAGTGTGATTCGGACAGCGGTGAATAAGCGTAAGGTGTTCCCATCTGATCAGGCCGCACTCAAGGTGCTGTACTTAGCCACCCAGCGGGCATCCAAAAAATGGTCGATGCCAATTCGTAACTGGACGGCTGCTCTTAATCGTTTTATGATTATGTTGATGACCATATTAGCAGGCATTTAATCTAGATGGCAGTTACACAGAATCTGGGATGAGCCCTCTTACGCAGGGGACGAAATAACTAAAAATATTAATATTCATTCGTTAAGTTTCCGACAATCCCAGGACAGTTCAGAGCGTGTATTACTCTTCTAGATTTTAGTATATTTAGTAACTGCTGCCATATATTTACCGTATAGAATTCATCGAAGTTTACCTACTGCACGAATATTTACGCAAAGTTTGGGAAAATCTCAGTTTGGTAGGAATTTGATCACGGCTACATTTTATTCTGTTCAATCACTTCTAAAATCTTGTGAGCTTTACATATATAACGTTTAAGTACCATTTGCACGCTATCACACCAAATGACGTAGAAATCGAGAGCCCAAGAAATAGTTAATGGGCAACTATCGCAAATTTTGCGACAGTTACACCTTCTTCTAAAAGGCAGTTATCGCAAAAATTGCGATAACTGCCTCAACTTATGAAATGGAAAGAGAAATGTCTGATGATCGCCCCATCCTTGTAAGTGAAGCCGAAATTGCGAAGCGCCGGCGCATCACTGCAGATACGCTTGCTAGTTTTGCAGTTGATAACATCCCCGTGAATCCTGAGACCCAATATATCTTTGACGACTTCGTAGAAGGTAAGATTGCGACCAATGCAGAAGTTGACGAACTTTTACACGCTCATTATTCTAAAATCGCAAAGCCATCTAAGCATTGATGGTTTAAATGCATGCGCTTTTAGTCTCCGCTGGTTATGCGTCTACTTTACTAATAACAATCCAAAATCGAGGATTTACAGTCGGAGCCAGCAGGCGTAAAAGAGTTAAAAACCCTAAATGACGCAGGAACGTACGCTGTTTTTAGAGCGTCTATTGCTCCTCTGAATTTTATTGAGTATACCTATGGCTAACCAATCAGGTGCTTTCACTGGTTCGGTACCCTAGTGAGGACTTGAATCTTTGGCTGTGGGCTAATGGTATCAAAGTTTTAACTCGCGGAAATAATTTCAGTGTACTTCGTGGTGTACTTGTCATACATATTCTATTCGTAATCCGGGTGCTATACAGAAATCGAACTGCTAATGTTAGATATAAATTCAATGGCTATGAGGTCGATAGCATGGGTCATTATCATTAAGCTTTCTTATTAAAATCTCTCAAGTTGGTTGCTACAAGGTTAGCAGCATAGGTCATCTTAGAGTCTGCGTAAAAAATAGGATGTATACCTATTACTTATTGCCATACTCATCAACAGTAAGACCCAATGTGGCTTCTTGTCGTGTTGTAACCGCTTCTTCTACAGGCATTACTGCTTTAATCTGCTCAGGTTGATTTTCTTCGACTGTAGCAGGTTCAGAACTCTTTGCAGTAACGCTTTCAGTGTCAGTGTCTACGAAAATTGGAACGATAGCTACCACTGCAAACCAAATTAAAGCAGTGATGCCTGTAAATTGCATTCTGCTATATTTGCCATTGGGGTTTTTACCTGTACGTACATTGAACTTCTCAGGCTTAATAAAAGAGTAAATATATATCGCAGGTATAACCAATAAAAGAAATCCAAGAAGAACTGCCATGGCAACCTCAAATAAAAAAAATGTTAATAATTATTAAATTAAATTATAGCCTTATCTAACAAAAAAAGTTACTTTAAAAATACAAACAGCTTTTATAAGCCTTCAGTCCTCGGCAGGAGGCCTCGAAAAGTTAATTTATCGGGTATCCTAAATTAGTTGACCACTACAACTTTTCACTTACAACACGCAACCTTTTTAACACACGTTGATTATAAATCTTGTTTTTCAAGGTGCTAATATAATTGAGTAATACTTAACTTAGATATCATAAACCACTGATTCTAATAACTTTTATCTTGTATTATCACAGATTATTGGTTTATCGAGATTTTGCAAGCTTTACTTAACTGGAGAAATTATGCGTGCTTTAACTTATCATGGTGCTAAAGATGTGCGAGTGGACAATGTCCCAGAGCCTAAACTGCAAGAAAAAGATGATGTTATTTTACGTGTGACTGCAACTGCAATTTGTGGTTCAGATTTACACTTATATCGTGGCAAAATACCTAAAACCGAGGAAGGCGATATCTTCGGTCATGAGTTTATGGGTGTGGTTGAAGAAGTAGGCTCTGAAGTTACTGCTGTTAAAAAAGGCGATAGAGTTGTTATTCCTTTTGTTATTGCATGTGGTAACTGCTTTTTCTGTCAGCATGACCTAATGTCCGCTTGTGAGACTACAAATACAGGCCCAGGCGCTGCTATTAATAAAAAAATAATTCCGCCACCGGCTGCTTTATTTGGTTTTAGCCATTTATATGGTGGGATTCCTGGTGGACAAGCAGAATTTGTACGGGTTCCTAAAGGTAATTTTAATACGTTCAAAGTAAATGGCTCACTGTCAGATGAGAAGGTTTTATTTTTATCAGATATTTTACCAACTGCTTGGCAGGCCGTGACTAATGCCAATATTACTAAAGGTTCAACCGTAGCTATTTATGGTGCGGGTCCTGTGGGGTTGTTATCAGCAGCTTGTGCCAAAATGTTAGGCGCTGAGCAGATCTTCGTAGTAGATCATAATGACTACCGTTTGCAGTATGCCAAAGATACGTACGGGGCTATTCCGGTTAATTTCGATAAGGTAGATGCTGCTGAATTCATCATTGAACAGACCAAAGGACATCGCGGCGTTGACGGTGTTATTGATGCGGTTGGCTTTGAAGCTAAGGGCAGTTCGAAAATTGAAGGATCAAGCGCTCCAGCTTTACGTCAATGTATGGCAGCTGTGCGTCGTGGCGGGGTCGTTAGTGTTCCTGGTATATATGCAGGACCCATTAATGATTTCTTAATTGGTGACGCTTTTGATAAAGGGCTTACTTTCAGAATGGGCCAAACCCATGTACACAAGTATATACCACAATTATTAGAGTATATTGAAAATGGTGATTTATCACCTGAAGCTATTATTACTCACCGTATGAATTTGTCTGACGCTGCTAAAGGTTATGAAATTTTCGAAAAGCGTGAAGAAGAATGTCGTAAAGTCATTTTAACTCCTTAATTTTTCAAATTTACCCTTAACTTTTAACATTTAAAGGTTAGGTCATAGCTGCTTTAACGAGGTTGTCTTAAATAATGATTATCGCTAAAGCAGCTAGTAAAAAAATCTTTGACTTGCTTTTCTCTGCACACGGCAAAAAAAATCATCCTCCAACCGATTTTCATGGGTTTAGGGATTAAAAAAACTAACTAACTGTCTTAGATGGTCTTAAAGCTTAGAAGTATAAAGCACAATAAACTTTCTTATATTTATCAGGATCATCTTTATTAGCTACAAACCCTTTGCTAACCAACTTTACCGTTAAATGTTTCACCTTCATCATTAGTTATCATAACAATCAAGTTTTGATCCTCAAAACTTTGGAGTTCTTTAATCAGCTCTTTAATTGTCTTAGTTCTATCTTCCCATTGCACTATACATAAAACATAAAACTTCTAAACGATAACCTATCTATCATTAGACTTGTTTCTATTATTAAATGATAGTAATATCTTGCTATTATCAATGAACATTAATTATTAAGTCTAAGTAATAGGGATAGCGTTATGACCGTGCGTATTTATGTGAGAGCTAGCACTAAGGATCAAGACGCTACTAGAGCATTAGCGGAATTGATTACTTTCAGTAGAGATTATGATGACAACCATGTTGATTACGTTGAGCACTTCAGTGGTACGAAGCTCGATAGACCAGCATTAGCTAAGCTGCTAAAGGACGCTGAGCAAGGCGATATTCTACTAGTTGAAAGCGTGGATAGATTAAGCAGGCTATCTCAAGATGATTTTTCGATTCTAAAGCAGCGCATCAAAGATAAGGGTTTACGATTGGTAGTGGCTGATCTACCAACAACGCATATGGTAAGTAAGGGTATGACAGGTGAGATTCTAACAGTGATTAATCATATGCTGATCGACTTATTAGCAACGATGGCAAAGCTTGATAACGACAAACGTAGAGAGCGTATTAAGCAGGGATTGGCGAACAGTGGCTATAAGCCCACTGGTAAGAAGCCTAATACAACGAAACACAATCGTATTAGAGAATTAGATAGTCAAAACAATATGACAAAAGAGGAAGTCGCTAAGGCGGTTGGTGTTGGGGTAGCTACCGTTTATCGTGTCTTAAAGCAGAGCTAACAGTTATAGTTGGAGTGAATAAGGTAGTCTAAATGTACTTCGTTGTGTACATGCAGTGAGCTTTTGGATCTTTATTCTTATTTACCATAAGCGCTGTTATGGGAAGAAGGGCTGCTATCTAGTGAGAACTTAAACCTTCAATTGTGAGCTATATTGATCAATGGTTTGATTTATCAATATAGCTAAAATGTACACAAAATGAGATTTTTGCGAGTAAATTAAACTATTTTTGATCTACCTTTCATCCTTATTCATTAGATTATTCAAGAGTACGTTCTATCAACACTGTGTTTGCTATCTCTATACCGATTTTCGCAATCACAGCGTTTCTATCTTCAAACGAAGCATCGGTGTCCGTAATGTATAAAGCGGCGATGATAGGTTTGCGACCTGGAGGCCACATTACAGCCGTAATCGCACGTGATCCATAACCGCCAGCGCCTGTTCTGTCTGCTATGATCCAGTCACTTGGAACACCTTTACGAAACAGCGCATCACCAACCTCATTAGCCTTAAGCCAAGATTGCAGTTGTTGACGAGACTCAGTAGATAATGTTTCTCCCACCACTAATTTTTCAAGTGTCGTTATCATTGCCATTGGTGTGGTGGTATCTCTTTTATCTTTAGGTGTCGCCTCATTCAGCTCAGTTTCCCAGCGATCAAGTCGCGTTGTATTGTCCCCAATAGAACGTAAAAAATGAGTGAGAGATTTAGGTCCACCTATGGCTTGCAAAATAAAGTTGGCAGCTGAATTATCACTGGTTGACAGGGTTGCATGACACAACTCCCCAAGAGACATACCTTTTTTGCCTACCTGCTTTTCTGTCACAGGAGAGTAAGTAACCAGATTTCTTTTAGAGAACCTTATGACTCTATCTATCTTTTCCTGACCTAAGTCAACATTATGAAGAACATTGGCACAAGCAAGTGTTTTAAAAGTACTGCTTAAAGGAAAACGTTCATCAGCTCTATACTCCCAGCGTTGCTCGGTCTCTAAATCATGCACAGCCATGCCGATTCGAGCACCCAATTTATTCTCAGCATTTTTGACAGAGTCAATTAGTGAGCCTGCTGCATTGACGTGTAATGATAGCGTAAGACAAAAAATAGTGATTAGTGTGCTAAAAATTTTAATCTTGTTTTGGAGTAAATGCATGATGATTAGAGTTTCCTTTGAAGGCATATGATCTACAGTTATAACGCAAACCCTTTGAAAACAATATGCCTTGCCTATACGGTGTAATGGTATAGCTACCATACTCGAAATCAGTCCCGTAACACTATTACTGATAGTGTTACGGTTAGCTAAAAATATTTCATCAGTTGTTCAGTTTACTGACTTAGATGTTTGGCATGAAAGCGCAAATGCTCTTCAATAAAGCTGGCGATAAAATAGTAACTATGGTCATAGCCCTCATGCAATTGATACATTAAAGGATAATCGTTTGATTCTGCAGCTGCGAGTAAAGCTTCTGGCTTGAGCTGCTCTACAAGGAAGTTGTCAGACTCACCCTGATCTACTTTAGCAGGAACTAATTCAGTTGCTCGTTTCATGAGCTCACTAGGATCGTAGTTCAGCCAATTGGCTTTATCTTCACCTAAATAAGCAGTAAAAGCTTTTTGTCCCCATGGAGAATTCACAGGGTTACTGATAGGACTAAAAGCAGACATTGAGCGGTAACGCTCTGGGTTAAGCATGCCAATGTTCAACGCACCAAGACCACCCATCGAATGACCAGAAATGGCTCTCTTATCAGATACTGGAAACGATGCCTCAATTAACTCAGGCAACTCATTGACCACATAATCATACATCTGGTAGTGCTTGCTCCAAGGCATCTCAGTAGCATTAACGTAGAATCCTGCCCCTTGACCTAAATCGTAGGCTGCATCATCAGCAACATCTTCACCACGAGGGCTAGTATCTGGGGCGACAATAGCGATACCCAATTCTGCAGCAATACGCTGTATCCCAGACTTCTGCATGACGTTCTCATCTGTGCAGGTCAAGCCTGACAACCAATAAAGGACAGGGACTTTTGTACCACTGCCCATCTGAGGCGGCAAGTAAATAGCAAACTGCATACTACAATTTAATGATTTTGAATGATGGCTATACTGCTTATGCCAGCCACCAAAACTTTTATTGACACTAATATTCTCTATGGACATACTAAAACACCTCTGTTAAAACATTAAATGCTGCCCCCAAAAAGAGACAGCACTGTTATCATGACAACATAACTACTTAATGTTAATCACCTATAAATGACCGATTATTTGTTAAAAAAGATCATGATGACTCATTCTTAAAAATGAATAACCGTACGAATACTCTCGCCTTTATGCATCAAGTCAAACGCTTCATTGATGTCTTCTAATGGCATGGTATGAGTAATGAAATCCTGTAATGGGATTTCGCCCGCTAGATAGCGCTCAACATAACCTGGCAATTCCGTACGACCTTTCACGCCGCCAAATGCTGAACCTTTCCAGACACGACCAGTCACTAACTGGAATGGACGGGTTGAAATTTCTTTACCTGCACCAGCCACGCCGATAATAACCGACTCGCCCCAGCCTTTATGGCAGCACTCAAGCGCGGAACGCATCACATCGACGTTACCGATACATTCAAACGAATAATCAACACCGCCATCGGTTAACTCAACGATGACTTCCTGAATTGGTTTGTCATAATCTTTTGGATTAATACAGTCAGTTGCGCCTAGTTTTTTGGCTAACTCAAACTTGCTTTCATTGATATCAATCACAATGATGCGGCTGGCTTTTGCCATTGCAGCACCGATGACCGCTGACAGCCCAATACCGCCCATGCCAAAGATAGCGACCGTAGCACCTTCTTCGACTTTTGCAGTGTTCATGACCGCACCCATACCAGTCGTGACGCCACAACCTAGCAAGCAAACTTCTTCTAATGGCGCTTCTTTATTGACTTTAGCCAATGAGATCTCTGGCAAGACAGTATATTCAGAAAAAGTTGAGCAACCCATGTAATGGTAAATTGGCTGACCATCTTTATAAAAACGCGTTGTGCCGTCTGGCATCAGACCTTTACCTTGAGTCTCGCGCACTGCTGAGCATAGGTTGGTTTTACCTGAAGTACAGAATTTACATTCACCACATTCTGCGGTGTATAGAGGAATGACATGGTCGCCAACTTGGACACTGGTGACGCCTTCACCAATTTGCTCAACGATACCACCACCTTCATGACCCAAAATCGCTGGGAATACACCTTCTGGGTCTTCACCAGATAAGGTAAAGGCATCGGTATGACAAACGCCGCTAGCGATGATTTTTACCAAGACTTCGCCTTTGCGCGGCAGCATGACATCCACTTCTTCGATAGATAGCGGCTGATTTGGCCCCCAAGCAATGGCGGCTTTCGATTTAATAAATTTATCTGACATAAGAGTCTCTCTTTTTGGTTAGTTGATTGTTGTCCCTGTTCAACTCAGACATATTTCTAGAACACCATGTTGAGCTGAGCGAAAAATTTGATCTCTATTTACCTTACCATTTTGTGATATGAGTGTTCTACTGCTTTACTATTATCTTTTAGCCCCATCAAATGCAGCTACTTAAAAGGATACAGTACTTCGTTGCTACTTTACATCAATGGCTATGCCCTTGTGATAGGCTAATGGTAGCAACGCCTACTGCAACCAACCCCATGCCGATCCAAGTGCTCAAATCGAGATGTTGTCGGTAGATAACCGCAGACAATGCCGTTACCGTCACTATCGCAAGTCCTGCCCATAGCGCATGAACAATACCAACCGGCATTCCTTTCATAGCCTGTCCTAAAAAAACAAATGCAGCTAGATGTCCTAACAGAACTAACATACTTGCTAACGGCTTAGTGAAGCCATCCGTCTGTTTTAATGCAACGTGAGATAAAGCTTCTGCAACCACTCCGAAAAAAAGAAACATCCAACTCATTTTGCACCTCTTGTATTAGCAAGCTTTAGTTGCAATGAACTGGAGCCTGTTTGAATTTATGCTTGTATTATATCTATTTCTGATTAGATGATAATATGCTATATTCGAAACTATCTTTTGCATATAGGTAATAATGATGAAATGGGATGGTATCAGTGAGTTCGTTTACGTGGCTGAATACGAGAGTTTTACGAAAGCTGCAAAGAAAATAGGCATCTCGACCGCTCAAGTAAGTCGACAAGTCAGCGCCTTAGAACAACGTCTCAATATTAAATTACTTTACCGAACGACTCGTAAGGTCTCGCTAACAGAAGAAGGCCGTGTTTTTTATCAGCACTGCCGCGGGGTACTTGATGGTCTCGATGCCGCAGAGCAAGCGGTGACTAATTTGCAGTCAAAACCGCAAGGCATGATTAAACTGACAACTCCTGTCACTTATGGTGAACAACAATTGATGCCATTGGTGAATGACTTTATGGTGCAATATAGTGATATTGAAGTGACTGCCTTTTTGAGTAATCAGCAGGTTGATTTGATTGAAGAGGGCTATGATTTAGCCATTCGCATTGGAAAGCTTCGTGATTCGACTATGATGGCAAAAAAACTCAGTAGTCGTACTAATTTTGTCTGTGCGGCGCCCTCCTATATTGAGAAATACGGCATACCGCATTCTCTGACCGAACTTGGTCAACATAACTGTCTGCTGGGGACGCTAGACTACTGGCACTTTAAAGAGTCTGGTAAAGAGAAAAACATTCGAGTGACAGGTAGCGTGCGTTATAACAGCGGTTATAGTTTAGTCGATGCGGCTATAAAGGGATTGGGTATTGTGCAGCTACCTGATTACTACGTACAAAAGCATTTAGAATCGGGGGAGCTGGTCAGCTTATTGGATAATCTTAGGGAACCTGAGGAAGCTATTTGGGCTCTATATCCTCATAATCGCCATTTGTCGCCAAAAATTAGGCTGCTACTAGATTATTTAGCAGCACATTTATCTAAACCCTAACTGGGTGATAGTAAGAACTACCCATACTTTAAGGCCTCGCACCTCGAAAGATAAATCATCTAATTACTTGGAGGTCTTGCACACTACTCTAACCAACTCGATCGTTAGGAGGCTGACATGATCGTCAAGCAAAAACCGAACGCACTCAAGCTGTTTTTTACCTTGCGCGGCTCTATCCTACCAAAAATTTATCCTCAGATTTTTCTCACCATCTTGCTTAGCACTCTAATAGCAGGCATCCAGTACTGGTTTCCAGGCTTCTTCTCCTCTTATAGTACGGCTCCCTTCACTTTTCTAGGGGTTGCTTTATCATTGTTCCTCGGCTTTCGTAACAATGCCAGCTATCAACGCTGGTGGGAAGCTAGGGGTCAATGGGGTCAGCTAGTAGTGGATGCTCGTAGCTTGGCCCGCCAAGTGCTCTCATTTATGGATGAAGAAACGGAGACTGGACGGCAAACCCAGCGCCGTATGATTCACCTAACCATCGCCTTTACTCATGCTCTGCGCCATCGACTACGTGACACTGAACCTTGGCAGGACGTTGATCGTTTTGTAGAACCCGAGCATCACCTCAGCATGCGCCAAGCGCAAAATCTGCCCGAGTACCTGCTGCGGCTGATGGGGAAAAAGGTCGGTTATAGCCGACGTGAGCGATTATTATAGGAATTTCTAGTACAGAACATGGATGAACGGCTGACCTCTATGACTGTAGTTTTGGCCGCCTGCGAGCGCATTCATTATACGCCACTACCATTTGCTTATACGCTGTTAGTACATCGCACCACCTACTTATATTGCTTTATGTTGCCTTTTGGTTTGGTGTCATCTCTGGGATGGGCTACTCCGTTTGTCTGTGCAGTGATCGCCTATACTTTTTTTGGTTTAGATGCTCTTAGTGAGGAGTTGGAATCGCCTTTTGGCTTGGCCGCTAACAATCTACCACTGAGTGCTCTGTCGCGTACCATCGAAATTAACTTACTAGAGGCACTGGGAGAAACCGATCTGCCGCCCGATATAAAATCTAAAAATGGCTACTTACAGTAAATTATTTTGCGTAAGCAGTTAGCCTTAAGTCTCTGGCTGAGTAGTTATATAAACAGTCTTGATGGTGACGGAACAAATAATGGCATTGTTCAAACATGAGTAGATATACGAGCCTCTATTAATAAAAATTATTATTACCTTATGGTAAAAGTCATTTTCTTTTTAGACCTATTATCTTTTATATGAAATAACGTATGATGGTTTCTATCGACAGACGACGCGGCAAACTTGCTGCAACTCGATAGAAAAACTATTGATAAAAAATCATCCACAACCGGAGAACAACACATGAGCATTTTTACTCACGTTACCCTTGGCACTAACGATGTTAATCAAGCACGTACATTCTATGACAACGTTTTAGAGATTCTAGGGCTTAAACGTATTGCTGACCTAGGTGATAATGGTTCAATATGGGGCGTAGATGCACCATCTTTATTTGTTATGAAACCTAATAATGGTCAACCAGCTAGTGTTGGTAATGGTAATATGGTGAGCTTTGAAGCACCAAGCCGCGCTGCTATTGACGCATTTCATGCAGCAGCATTGAGCGCTGGTGCTCAAGATGAAGGCCAGCCTGGTACACGCGATTGGGCGCCTAACGCTTACGCGGCCTATGTTCGTGATCTAGATGGTAATAAGCTTGCCGTTTATTGCTTCAAAGAAGCATAACAGCAGTCTTACGGACCGCTCGTTCGTAACCGCTAATATTAGTATCAATACTACCGAAAAAGGGTCCTGCAAATTTTGCAGGACCCTTTTTCGTCATTGAAATCAGCTTTATAACACTTGATACCCTGTCTATTTATGTGAGTCCGCGTACTATGTAAGTAACGCACAGACTCTGTAATAGCAACAAAATGTTAAAATTCTTCTTATTACATTCAACCTTTTATAAAGAATATCAATAGATAAATAACACTTATCCATGACTGCAAACGTCAATGAGCAAAATCCAAATATATTTAAAATCAAGAAATACAATTCAATAGGAGTCGCCTGTTTATGGCCACCAATAACAATAAACATATCAATAAAGACATTCTCTGTGACACTGACCACAGTGTTCGAGTCAGGGGAGCTCGCGTTCATAACTTAAAGAATATAGATGTAGATTTACCTCGTGATGCACTGGTCGTTTTTACCGGTATATCAGGATCAGGTAAGTCATCACTTGCTTTTGGCACTTTATTTGCTGAGTCACAACGTCGTTATTTAGATTCAGTATCCCCTTATGCGCGTCGATTGATAGATCAAGTTGATGAGCCTGATGTTGATATGATAGAAGGTCTGCCGCCAGCAGTTGCTCTACAACAACAACGAGGTACGCCCTCAGTGCGTTCATCAGTGGGCAGTGTTACCTCTATCTCAAACGGGCTACGCATGCTCTATTCACGAGCTGGAGATTATCCTACTGGTCAAGAGATATTGTATGCCGATGCGTTTTCGCCAAATACACCTGAGGGTGCCTGTCCTACTTGCTCTGGTATTGGCCGCGTGTTTGAAGTCACCGAAGAGTTACTAGTACCTGATAACACCAAAACCATTCGAGAGCGTGCTATCGCAGCATGGCCACCAGCGTGGCAAGGCAAAAACCTAAGCCGCATACTGGTGTCACTCGGCTACGATATTGACACGCCTTGGCATAAACTGCCAAAAGAAACCCGCGATTGGATCTTGTTTACAGATGAAACCCCAACCGTTCCTGTCTACCCTGAATACAGCCTTGAGCAAGTAAGAAAAGCGATTGAGAGCGGCGAAAAGCCCAACTATATGGGCACGTTTTCGAGTGCAAAGCGCTTCATACTGCATTCTTTTGCCACTACTCAGAGCTCATTGACAAAAAAGCGCGTTTCTCAGTTTATGCAAATCTCTGTATGTCCAGAATGTGATGGTAAAAAACTGAAAAAAGAATCACTATCCGTTACGTTCGCAGGACTTGATATTGGGGAGCTGTCGCAACTGACCTTTATCGAACTGGCGCGCAAGCTTGAGACTGCGGCCAATAAAGTCCCAACTGACAATATGGCAAATCGTGAAAAGGCTATCGTCGCTCAGCGCATTGCCAGTGATATGTTATCTCGGGTAAAAGCACTGACCCTATTGGGTTTGGGGTACTTATCACTTGAGCGCACCACACCTACACTATCTCCTGGTGAGCTACAACGCTTACGCCTAGCCACTCAAATTCGCTCACAACTTTTTGGGGTGGTTTATGTACTAGATGAACCATCCGCTGGTCTTCATCCAGCAGATACCCAAGCATTACTAAGTGCCTTAGATGAGCTCATTGCCGCTGGTAACTCAGTGTTTGTCGTCGAGCATGATGTGAGCGTCATCAGACACGCTGATTGGATCGTAGACGTTGGCCCCAATGCGGGTACTCATGGCGGCGAGGTGATTTATAGTGGTCCTGTAGAGGGATTGCGCGACGTGACTCACTCGCATACCAGCCGCTATCTGTTCAGCACTGACGCTATCGTAAAACGCACACCAAGAGAGCCGACAGCGTGGCTTAAACTTACAGGGATTACGCGTAATAACTTACAAGAGCTGGATGTCGGTTTTCCATTGGGTGTGATGACTACTGTCACGGGTGTATCAGGTTCAGGAAAGTCGAGTCTAGTGAGTCAAGCTTTGGTAGAGCTCGTTTATGAGGCTCTAGGACAAAAACAAACGGTTGAAGCTCCAACTGGCGAAGCCGATTTACTTGAGCAAGAGTTGGAGACGCCAACCGGTGGACAAATCATTGAGGGTATGGATGATGTCAAACGACTGGTAACCGTCGATCAAAAAGCTATTGGGCGTACGCCGCGCTCAAACCTTGCTACCTATACCGGACTGTTTGATCATGTCCGTAAGCTATTCGCGTCAACGAGCGAGGCAAAATCTCGTCGTTACAACGCAGGGCGTTTTTCATTCAACACGACTAAAGGTCGTTGTCCTAATTGTGAAGGCTTAGGCTTTGTGAGTGTCGAGCTACTGTTTCTTCCTAGCGTCTATTCGCCTTGCCAAGTCTGTCACGGACAGCGCTACAATGAGGACACGCTAGAGGTCACGTATCGTGACAAAAACATCGCCGATGTGCTGGCGCTCACGGTTGAATCAGCTTATGAATTCTTTGCAGACGACCCTGCTATCTTGCGAGCATTAAGTGCCTTGCTACAAGTCGGGCTTGGCTACTTACGACTTGGCCAACCAGCAACTGAGCTATCTGGCGGTGAAGCCCAACGTATTAAACTTGCCACTGAATTGCAGCGAACGCAGCGCGGCGATACGCTGTATATCCTAGATGAGCCAACAACGGGTTTGCACCCAAAAGATGTCTCGATGTTGATGGCGCAATTGAATGGACTTGTTGATGCCGGTAACAGCGTTATCATGGTCGAACACGACATGCAGGTTGCTAGTAGTAGTGATTGGGTGATTGATATCGGCCCTGGTGCAGGTGGTGAAGGTGGCCATATCGTGGCGCAAGGATTACCTGAAACAGTCGCTGAGTCGAAGATCAGCCGAACCGCACCTTTCATGCGCCTCTAGTGCCCGTCGCAAACCTCTTATGATAGTGTAAAAAAACGACAGCGATAATCAGTTTATCGCTGTCGTTTTACTTAATGTAATTTGATCTTTGGACGACCTATGCGTAGTATCTTTTCGCTAATCCATAAAGCAAATGTCTTGAAGGCACCATGAATAGACATCTGATGCATGCGATAGAGCGATATGTACATAAAACGGGCAATCTTTCCTTCAATGAAAAAGCTGTTATTGGTGAGATTACCCATTAAGTTTCCCACAGTACCGTAACGTGATAGATTAACCAGTGACCCATAATCGTTATAGGTAAAACCTCGTAGTGGCTGCTTTCTTAACGTTGCAATTATATTTTTTTCAACACATTTTGCCATTTGATGTGCAGATTGCGCGCGCGGTGGCACTTGTTTGCCATCGGTTTGGGTGAAGGCGCAGCAATCGCCTAATACAAAGATACGGTCATCAACCGTGCTTTGTAAAAATTTATTTACCCGAATTTGATTATTAGAAGTAAGCTCAAAAACCCCCAAATCTTTAATAAAATCAGGGGCTTTTACGCCTGCCGCCCATACCATGATATCAGCCTCAATCTGCTCATCATCTTTCGTAATAAAGCCGTACTTCGTCGCCTCTTTCACCTGTGTATGTTCACGTACATGAACGCCTAGTTTCAATAATTCGCGCTTAGCACTTGATGCAATACGCTCAGGCAAGGCAGGTAAAATGCGTGGTCCCGCTTCAATTAAATGGATGTGTAAACGTTTCGGCGACATATTTGTCAAGCCGTATAGCTTTAATAGATTAGACACATGGTACAGCTCAGCTGAAAGTTCTACTCCCGTTGCACCTCCACCAACAATGGCGATATTAAGTGCTTGCTGCTGGTTATCATCTTGATGAAGACGCGTAAAACCATCAAGCAATGAATGCTGAAAACGTTGAGCTTGCTGAGTTGAGTCCAAAAAGTAGCAGTTTTCCTTCACCCCAGGGGTATTGAAGTCGTTACTTATGCTGCCAATGGCAATAACAAGATGATCGTAGTGCACGTGGCGTTCCGGCAAGATAGTATGGCCTGATTCATCATACAGTGCAGCAAGAGTGATGGTTTTAGTTTTTTGATCAATATTATCAAATTCCCCCAGCTGAAAGTGGTAATGATGCTGAGCAGCATGCGCCGAGTACACCACACCATCTAAATCAGAATCAATAGAGCCTGTCGCGACTTCATGCAGTAACGGTTTCCAAATATGAGTACGGTTT
>TARA_R110000737_G_scaffold75224_4_pt1 | contig 147886 bp, 122 predicted proteins | sample TARA_R110000737 | Tara Oceans TARA_R110000737 (sample SAMEA4398027) | marine metagenome | biome: Polar Biome; feature: [SRF] surface water layer (ENVO:00010504); material: water (ENVO:00002006), including particulate matter (ENVO:01000060) such as... | depth 5 m | reverse complement strand
TCAGGTATTGGACGTGAAACGCACAAGATGATGCTTGACCATTACCAGCAAACTAAAAACTTGTTAGTAAGTTACAGCACCTCACCGCTAGGCTTTTTTTAAGCTGAACTTGTATCAGCCGCTTGTATATCTGCAAGCGGCTTAAAGAACAAGATCCGAGAGTATTATGTCGTTAGCCAAGCAACTTATATTTTCAAGCTACAAAGTTAGTATTTTGTTGCTTTGGCTTTTCTCTTTTCACGCTAGTGCGGATGACACAGCGGTCAGTGTTCCTGCTGAAATCGCCCAGCTATTCCCCAGCGCGACACGCATCGGTACCCAAGATACAAATATTCCGATTACCCCCGTATATCAACTAAACGAACTACTCGGTTATACCTTTGAGTCGGATGATTTCACGCATTTTATCGGCTTTTCGGGTCAGACGATCAACTTGCTTATTGGGCTAGACACGCAAGGTATCATTAGCGGCATAAAAGTACTCAGACACCATGAACCTATTTTCTTACACGGTTTAGGTGAAGATGCCATGTTTGACTTTATTGAACAGTATGTAGGCCACTCAATAAAAGAGCGCTTTATTATCAACAGTCGGGATAAACAGTCTTTTGAAGGAACCTATTTTGATGGTGTAACCCGCGCCACTATTTCAATTTTGATCATCAACGATACCATTATTGCCTCAGCATTAAAGGTGGCAAGACAGAAATTAGACGGCTTTATAGCGGCGCAACCCAATCAGATCAATCCAACATTGTTTGAACCATTGACGTTCGAACAACTCGTTTCCAAAGGCTACATTTATCATTGGGCTGTCAGCACACAAAGTGCCACTGGGATAACGAATAGGTTATCCGACGCGGTGAAAGAGATCGCTCAGGATCAAGATGACTTTATCGATATCTATTTTGGTTTTGTTAATATTCCTATCATCGGTAAAAATCTTCTAGGAGAAGACGAGTATCAACGATTACTAGAAGAGTTATCTCCTGGTGAACACGCCTTAATGTTTTTTAATAAAGGACAATATTCATTTGTAAGCGAGCAATTTGTACCACAAACTATCTCAAGTCGATTAAGCGCAGAACAAGGCGGATTTCCGGTTGATGTACGAGATATCGATTTCTACAGTTATTATGATCCTAGTTTTGCTATCACTCTGCCTGCGTTCGATGACCAACGTGTTTTTCGTATAAAGTCCCAATCTGGCTTCGATATCAGCCGCCCCCTTACTCTACAGCTCTCTGTTGCCTATAACTCATCATTTTTAAATAAAAAAGAACACGCATTTAAATATAATACAGCACCAAAAGAAGCACTTTTTGAAGCCTCTCCACTTGATAGCAATCTAACAAATATCCAACCTCTTTGGCAAAAAATTTGGTTGCAACGACAAATAGAAATTGCGCTAGTGAGTCTGTATCTGGTTTTTGTGCTTTGGATATTCATCACCCAAAAAACGTTGGCTCGTAGCCAAAGTCGAGTGCATAAAATCCGCTTATTCAGCCTAACATTTGTGCTGTTCTTCATTGGCTTTCATGCCCAAGGTCAACTCTCAGTAGTCAATATTTATACGTTATTATTAGCGCTGAAAAGTGAATTTAATCTATCGGTTTTTCTACTCGATCCTGTTATTTTCATTCTTTGGGTATTTGTCTTTACGACCTTATTTTTATGGGGAAGAGGTGTATTCTGTGGCTGGCTATGCCCTTTTGGCGCGCTGCAAGAATTCGCGGGTCTGCTAGCCACCAAGCTGCGTATACGCCAAATTAAGGTATCTCATAAACGTCATAAACTGGCGCAAAAATTAAAATATCTTATTTTGATAGCACTGGTAGCCTGTTCGTTTTATTCACTCACCTTAGCGGAAAAGTTAGCTGAAATAGAGCCCTTCAAAACCAGTATAACCCTTAACTTTGTGCGCTACTGGCCATATGTTTTGTATGCCATTTTACTGCTGGGAATAAGCCTTAAAATCCATAAATTTTACTGTCGTTATATCTGCCCGTTAGGTGCAGGTTTGGCGATACTCGGACGCTATCCCATGTTTAAGTGGTTAACTAGGCGCAAAGAATGTGGCTCGCCCTGTCAGCTTTGTCACAGTAAAAAATGTGCGATTGATGCCATCAAGCCTACAGGTGAGATTGAATATCAAGAATGCATCCAATGTCTAGAGTGCTTAGTCACAATTGAAAACCCAACGCTTTGCGTGGTCGATAAATACAACAAGAAACCCATACGCGTACGCGCGGTGAAATGACAGGAAATGTATAAAATCCGTATTATTATCGCGTGAAGATAAACAAGGACAGTGAATCACTTTGGAATAAACTTTGAACACTATATGATTAAGCCAGTTTCGGTAGCACACAACATTATTTTGTCCCGCATAACGATAAAAAGAACAAGGCCAACAAATGTCAGATGTAAAAACAGTCACAGCCATTAGCAGATCAGAAGACCCGTCCATAGCGAGCCATGAATTACGTCAACAGTTGTCCGATTCTGACATCAGTTTTGTTTTATTTTACTGCTCTTCTATTTATCCTTTGGATGCTCTCGCCCTGCAAATGACATCCGCATTTTCAGGTATTGATATCGTGGGTTGTACCACAGCTGGCGAGATAACACCTAATGGCTATGAGCAGCACTCAATTATTGCGATTGGATTCTCGTCTAAGTACTTTGCTATTAGTGCTCAAATTGTCGAGTCGATGGAGAAGTTTAGCCTTATTGATGCGCAAGAAACCGTAAATAAATTGACTGAGGCCTGTTACTTAAAAAAGCTTACACCGATTAAAAGTAACTCATTTATCTTAACCCTGTTGGATGGCTTATCATCTGACGAAGAGCAATTTTTAGTAACGCTCAACTCTGCATCAGCTGGCATACCTCATTTTGGCGGCTCAGCTGGGGACGACATTCATTTAGCAAAAACCCATGTATTTTATCAAGGCTCGTTTTTTCAAAACGCCGCCATCGTTATCATGGTCAATACGAAATGTGCGTTCGAAGTGTTCAGTTGTAATCATATTAAAGAGCCCATCAGTAAGGTGGTTGTCACCGCCGCCCATGCAGAAAGTAGAACCGTGTATGAATTAAATGCTGAGCCTGCCGCCCTGGAGTACGCCAGACTGTTAAATGTGAAAGTTGAAGATCTCAGTCCCGCAGTATTTGCACTGAATCCCCTGGCCGTCAAAGTCGGAAGCCAATATTACATTCGTGCCATACAAAAAGTGAATGAAGTAGATCATAGCTTAACGTTTTACTGTGCAGTGGATGTAGGTATCGTACTCAGCACAGTTGAAATGGATGATATATTCTCCACTCTCAATGGGACGTTGAGCCGGATGGTCTCCACATATGGCGAGCCAGATTTAGTCTTAACCTGTGATTGTTTTTTGCGTCGTTTGGAAATCGAGCAAAGGGAGCTGCTCAGCCAAGCAAAAGCCCTACAAGAACGCTATAACATCAGTGGTTTTAATACCTATGGCGAACACATTGATGGCACGCATCTTAATCAAACCTTTACTGGGGTGTTTATTGCTCGAGGTGACGGATGAGTGAACGGGATATTGCGCTAGAATTACAGCAGTTAAAGGCTGAGAACAGCAAATTAAAAAAAATCAACGAAGCATTAATTTCTCGGGTCGAGCAAGGTGGAGGTAATCAATACGCCCCCTACGCAGCGTTCGAGCATTCAGTCCATTTGGCTGAACAGGTCCGAGAAAAAACGCAAATTCTCAATGAAACCCTTGCAGAGGTCGAACATAGCCATCGGGCCCTGAAACAAGCGAATGAGCAAGCCAATATTTTCAGGCAACGATTTATTGATGCAATCGAAAGCATTTCAGAGGCATTTGTGTTGCTCGATTGTGATGGGTTAATCTTGTTACAAAACTCCAATTTCGCCAATTTTTGGGGCAAAACCGGCATTTCAATTCAAGAAGGTGCCAACTTTAATGATTTAAAAGAACGCGCCAAAGCGAGCGGTTTTATCAAACGAGCCACCCCTGGTAGCGAACAGAATAGTCCTGTATACCAGCTATCTGATGGCAGATGGTTTCAGCTCAACGAAAGGCGCACCAGTGAAGGTGGTTGGGTGATGTTATATACCGATATCACCGAAATAAAACAAGCCGAATCGGCCCGCTACGAGCAAGGCATGACTCAGAAGTCGCTGCTGCTGCAAAGCTTAATTGATAATTTATCCCAAGGGGTAGTCTTAATCAGTAGCACGAACCAAATTGAAGTATGGAACAATCGATTTGCACAAATGAGCCAATTATCCCCTAACCAGCTGCGTTCGATGCCCTATTTCCAACATTTAACCAATTTAACCGAGCTAGATTTAGGCGTTCACCCACGCAATAAAGACGGTTTTGATGTGCAGGTTTTAACTAACGGTACTGTACTGGAGATCCGCGATCATCGGCTTATTAACGGTAAGCTTATTAAAACCTATACCGATATTACCGTTCGCCACCGCTATGCTGAATCTCTTGAGAAAAGTGAGCGCTGGTTAAGATTAATCACCGACAATGTACCAGCGATGATCGCCTATATCGGCAGTGATTTAAAATTTCAGTTTACCAACCAAGTGTATGTGAACTGGTATGGTTGGCCTCAAGGAAGCTTAGACGGTAAATCCATTAGAGACAGTCGGGTTGATTCTGATTACGAGCAACTCAAGCCTTATATAAAACGTGCTCTTCAAGGCGAAAGTCTTAGTTTCGAAATTGCCGAAAACGATCGCGCCGGGGAAGCGCGCTATTTATTAAAATCTTATGTGCCTAATCGCAGTAGCGACGGCGCGGTACAAGGTTTTTTTGTACTGGTAAGAGATATTACCGAGCGAAAACGTAACGCGGTAGCCTTGCAAAAAGCCCACGACCAACTAGAAGTAAGGGTTGCCGAACGCACATCTGAGCTTAAACTGTTGAACGACAAATTGTTGATAGAAGCAGAAGAACGACGACTCGCCCAAGTCAACCTGACCAATGCTAAACGAGAAGCTGAGTTTGCAAACGTCTCTAAAACAAAATTTCTAGCGGCCGTAAGTCATGATTTATTGCAACCGTTAAATGCAGCGCAACTCTTTACCAGTTCACTGGCTGAAGAAGTGCTAGAAAGCCAATCAAAATCAGTCGTCAATTCGATTATTAACTCATTAGACGATTTAGAAAACTTGATTTGTACCCTAGTGGATATATCCAAGTTAGACGCGGGTGTCGTGCACGCCGACAAAGGCATATTCAAGTTATCAGAGTTACTTGGCAATCTAACCAATGAATACCAGCAAATTACCCAGCAATATGGCGTTGAGCTGCGATATGTTCCATCGGACGTGATAGTTTTTAGTGACAGTGTTTTGTTGGCTCGTATATTACGCAATTTCTTATCTAACGCGTTTAGGTACACGGAAAATGGCAAAGTATTGTTGGGCTGCAAACGTCGGGGAGATCATATTGCTATCGAAGTATGGGATACAGGTTCAGGTATTGCCCAAGACCAATTAAAAGAGATATTCAAAGAATTTAAGCGCTTAAAAACCTCCCACACAGCCTTTAGAAATGGACTTGGCCTAGGATTGGCTATTGTTGATAAAATAGCCGGTGTATTAAAACACGAGATTACCGTTAGTTCCGATCTAGGTCGAGGTTCTGTATTTTCGGTCATTGTACCCATCGGTGTGCAAAATAACGCTACGCTACCGATAAAAGTTCAGCGCAACGAGCAAAACCACAATGACTTTCCCGATTGCAAAGTATGGTTGGTGGACAACGACTTAAGTGTCTGTGCGGGCATGAGCCATTTACTTCAGAGTTGGGGCTGCACAGTAGTAACCGCGGTAAGTCTCGATGAGTTGCGTTCTAAAGTTGATATCAAGCATAGCGAAGTCGATATATTAATGGTTGATTACCATTTAGACTTTGAAGAAACAGGTGTCGATGTTGCCCGTGACATTAACGGTCAGCGCGATACTCCACTGCCGACTATTATGATTACGGCTAACTACAGTCAATCACTCAAAAATGAAATTAAAAACAGTAAAATATTGTTGTTGAACAAGCCAGTTAAACCGATGAAGTTAAAAACCTCGATGCTTTATCTGTTGCGCAATATTTAGCGTTTCAAGTATTGATTAAAGTCGATGTCGCCGCACCCTACAACGACCTTGACACGATTAGTCGCACCGAGCTTTTTAAGAATTGACGATACATGAGACTTAATGGTCGTCTCAGAGATATGCAAGTTATATGCGATTTGCTTGTTGGCTTCCCCCTTGGTTAAGTGCTTAAGTACAATTAACTCCCGACGGGTTAATGAAGATATTTTTTCAGGGGAAATTTCACATTCATTCGATGGGGTGGCCACCGCTTGGGAGCGCATAATATTGGGGGGTAAATAGACATTGCCTGCAAAAACACTTTGAATCGCCTCACCAATCACTTTTTTAGAAGACGACTTAGCAATAAACCCAACCGCACCATAGGAGAGCGTTTGAAGTATTTTTTGTTTCTCGGTTTCCGCTGAAACAATCACAACAGGGGTAGTTGGGCATTCGTTTCTTACATCAAGCAAACCGTTCAGGCCAGTCATACCTGGCATATTCAAATCAAGCAATATCAAATCAACATCGTCATTGTCTTTCACAAGGGCGAGCGTCGACTCAATATCTTCAGTTTCATAGGTAGTAGAACCAGGGAAGGCTGTACTAATAGTATTGATTATCGCTTCACGGAATAAAGGATGATCATCAGCAACAAGAATTTTATACATGATGTGTAACGCCATGTTTTGAATAGCTTATTCTACCCTAATTATGACCTGAACGACCAGTTTTTTAACGCTTTTTTAACACTTGAAGACACGGCAAAATTGAAAATTTATTTGTGCCAACATGTGAGCTATTTCCTATTAATATTCTCCTAGTAAAATACACGGGCGCCACCAGAGGAGATACGCCCAGCCTCCTTTGCTACTTCTTGCATTTGGCTACTACTTAAGACCTTTTGCAATGTGTTCACAGATGAAATTTCATCGTAAACATCTGATAATAATTAGGGATCTCATCTCCTACCGATGTAAATCGCGAAACGGTATAGGGCACGTTAGCCCCATCTGAAATCGCCATTTTCTGGTGAAATAATTTAAGGTGTTGCCGATAATCCTCTTCGAAAGCGTCCGCGTCTGTGGATTAATACAACACTGTGAGTTTAACGTTTGTCATTATGTGTCCTTGTCATAAGTGGTAAAACTACGCCTATAAGAAAAGTTCCACTAAAAGGTCACCACAGCGCCGATAGAGATAGTGTCGTTATCTTCTTTTGTGAGGGCGTCTGTAACATCCGCTTGAGTATGGTTATATTCCACGACCGCGGTCAGGCCTGAACGTATGGTGTTAAAATAAGCAACGCCAGTATTTCGATGTTTGGCATCAAGAATACTGTTGGTGTTTTCAACTTTCGTTTGTCCATGGGTTAATACAAATCTGTGAGACTCCAATGTATAAGATGCCTGGACCAAGAAGCCATCAGTCTCAATGCTTTCATCCCCAACAAATTGATCCAGTCCTGCCACAAACCCCAGTCCCTTGCTACTGTACCCTGATGCTGTCAATGCAACTCCGGCAAATTTAACATTCGCTCCGTACCCGACGCCTGACTGATTTTCATCTACTCCATCATGTTCACTCGATTGACTCACACCACTTAACCATGCTTTAAAAGAACCGTCTTCAAAGGTTGTGTTGTACGTTAATTCCGCTTCAAAACGCGGAAGGTCTTCAGATGAATCAGCCGCAGATTTATTCGGATCCATCAAGCCAAGGGCGATTTTAAACCCGTTAATCTCTGGAGAGCGATAAGTAATTTGCGCTTTTGGAAACGGATAGGTATAGCCTGTACTAATATTTCCGAACGATACATTTCCACCGTCGACTAAGCCGAAAAAATCCGATGTTTGACCGAATCCCAGTAACAATTCGTCATTAAGAATATTCGAGCGATTAAAAAGACCGAAATCTTTACCAAGTAACACTTCCCCCCAGTCTCCACTGATAGTGGCATAAAATTGGCGAACATCGATAAGTGAACCCGTTCCTAAATCAGCCGGTGAAGCATCACGAAAGTTATCAGAGTCATTGATTGATACCCAAAAGGATGAACGCATTTCAATTTTCATATCTGACATTTGATTAGCGAAATTAAAACCCACATTATTGGGTAAAAAACCCATGCGTACCCGAGATTGGTCTCTATCACTCGTCGCGCCCGTTGCATCTGTGTGCTCAATGGAGCTATTGGAGTAGAAGGCATTGACTAAACCGTCGGCACTAAAGCTAAAGCCTTCGTTTTCGTAAACTTCAATCTTTGCATGGCTACTGGTGGCACATGCGATTCCGGCTGATATAAGTCCGTATTTAATGATGTTTTTCATAATTGTGTTTCCCGTTTTTTTATTATCTTTCAGGGAAATAATATAAAGACGCGCGACATAGCAATATTCGTCAAGCTAACGAAATATCGTGTTATTTAGGATGATAAGAGAGGCGTAGTACTTAAGGAGGGAATCGATTCCCCGGAACAAAATTAACATCAATATCGAACAGCTTTGCGTAAGTGATAAATGTAAACAAAAGGACTTATTTAATAAAAGCTTAGATAGAAGGGTGTTGATATCAAGGCGCTACGATGACTGGAAAAGGACAACGCGAGAAGGAATATATTTTATTTCACGCTACAGGCTGTTTCTTAATAACTTTCACCACGAAACGCATGATTAACCAAGTGAAAAGTAAAAATACTGGCACAGCCGCACCTTTTACAATGGTTTTATTTGTTGGCCACCCTGCAGAATTAAGTGCATCAAGTAAGTAATCCAGCAGCCCCATCGAATAGTAAACGATGGCCACTATTGATACGCCTTCAACCATTTGCTGCAGGCGCAACTGAACTGCCCCTCTGTGATTAATGGCCTGTAAAAGTTTTTGATTTTGTTGCTCAATAGATAAATCCACACGGGTTCGAAGTAAAGCACTGGCCCGCTCTATGCGGCAAGTAAGATCGTTCAGTCGATGTGTCAACGCTTGGCATGTCCTGATCCCTGGACTTAACCTGCGTGTAACAAACTCACCAATACCTTCGACTCCACAAATATCTTCTTCTTTTAGCTGCTCGAGACGGGTACACACCAATTCATAATAGGCATTGGTCGCGCTGAACCGATAACTGATGTCAGCAATCAGTTGTTCTGTTTGACTGGCTAAACTCGACAAGCTTTCCAACATTTGTCCGTCGTCGTGATGACATACTTGAGCCATTTTTTGATTAATACTAACTAGGCGCTGTTCCATGTCTGCCACTTTAGGCGCTAACCCTCGGGCGATCGGCAGACTAAGCAGCGCCATCATTTGATAGGTTTCAATTTCAAGTAAGCGCTGTATCAGTCGTCCAGCCTGGTATTCGTTTAACGCATGTGACTGAATGTATAAGCGGCCAAACCCGTCACTGTGCAAGCGAAAAGACGTGAACACACTCGCTCGGCCTTTGGCAACGTGACTGCCGAGTACTTGGCTACCTTCAAACGTTTTCTTGTGTTGCTGCTCGCTCAAAGCTGAATCGCAAATAACAACATTAACGGCGCTGACCAACTCGCCAACTAATTCATCAAACCATTGCTGGGGTACGCATTCAATGGCATAACCATCAAATAACCCAGGACTCACACCCGCCCGAATAAAGGTATAACTTGAGAATTCAAGATGGCGCTCCCAGCGTATGTCAAATCCTTTGAAATGTTGGTAATAACAGCAGGCATCATGTGCCGGGGGGATCACATTGTAACGGTTGCATAATGCACAGAGCTTTACAAACTCTTGATGACGCTCAAGCTGAGAAACTCGCAGAGCAAGATGGCTAATTGAGGTCGAAATTGCAATTTTCGCGGAGGGTCTATTGTGTAATTCTTGGCCAATATTTTGCCGTAGTTTCGATACGCAAAGCCGAGGTTGGCTAGATTTACCTGCTTGGTTGAATGAGTCTTTGCTAAGTTCAATGGACACTATGGATGCACAACATTTTTATCGTCATATTAGCTAACCCGCCCAGCAAGCAATTGTGGATGGGATGCCATCAGTTGTGCTTGCCATTTGAGCTCATTAAGGCCAGCTTCATTGCGCGGACGGGGAATACTCACAAGCTCTTGATGCACGATACGACTCGGCGATGGACTTAAAAACAAGATGCGATCAGCTAAGTAGATTGCTTCACTCAATTCGTGGGTTACAAACACCACAGTGCATCCCTGACGTTGGCACAATTCAATCAATAACAAACGCAAACGGGCGGCTGTCGGCGCATCCAGTGAGTTAAACGGTTCATCAAGTAAAAGTAATTGCGGATTAATTAAAAAAGCTCGGGCAACACTGACTCTGCGCTGCATTCCACCAGACAGCTGCCGAGGATAATAATTGTCTTTATCGCCGAGTCCTACACTGTGCAGCAGGGCCCCTATTTCTTCAGACGTTGCTGATTCAGCAACAAGCTGCAGGTTTTGTCGGACTGTTAACCACGGCATTAAACGTGGTTGTTGGAATATATAGCCAATATGGGGCTTATTCTCTGCCTCAAGAGGTTGTCCGTTTAGCATGATGCTACCGGCAGAGGATGACTCAAGACCACTTATCATATTTAGCAGTGTGGTCTTACCGCAGCCCGAAGGGCCGATGATCGCCACAAACTCGCCTGAGCCTAAAGTGAATTCAATATTTTCAATTACCGTTGTACAGTGAGAAAATTGTTTATCTTTAATGTTCACCTGCAACTCAATCATGAGCAACGCCTCTTGCAATCCACGTATCCAGTGGCCGGAATATCAACGCTTCAATGCACAGGATAATGCTAATAAATGCGCAGGTGTAAGCCAGTATTCCGCTAATATCAAAAAACTGAAATTGGGTATTAAGCGCAAACCCTACCCCATCGCTGCGACCAAGCAACTCGACAACGAGTACTATTTTCCATATCAGTGATAATCCAGAACGAGCAGATGCCATAATGTAGGGATAAAGCTGTGGTAAAAACACTCGAAAGAAGGTTGTTTTAGGTGAAAGGCGATAAACTTTGGCGACAGCGAGTAGATCTTGGTCTACCACTCGCGCGCCCTCTCGTATCATCACCACAACCGTGGGTACCTTATTCAAAATAACGGCTGCTATTGCAGCACTCTCTACTAGGCCTAACCATATATAACATAACAAAATAGTCACCAAGGCCGGTATATTCAATGCGATGATCAGGGCAGAATCAGCCAGTTTGTTGACGCGAGAATGGGTTCCCATTACCACACCTAGCAACACACCTAACACCATTGAGATAATAAAACTAATAAACACGCGATTTAGCGTAATCAGCAGATTAGCTGCCATATCCCCTTCACTCAGATGAAAATAGATGCTTTGAAGTACCGCTAAACAGGTTGGAAAATCGGGACTCGCTATTAGCAACGCAGCGAATTGCCACACTAATCCTATACATGCGATGCCAAGTATTCGTTTAACCAACCAGCTTAAACAGGTATTTGTTATAGCACATGCTTTCACTAAGGTACCCAACCAGAAAATATGATGAGTTTTTTGACTTGAGCAACAAGCGAAGTTGCTGGCACGGTGCAAATCACGGCTGACTTTCATAATCGACTGCTGGTATTAACGTCAGTTTGCTTTCATCCATTGTCCAAAACGTACCCATATCTAATGAGGTCGCTTTTCCTACCAGATTTTGTCCGCCTTGTTCTGCTAAAACTGTAAATATCTGTTGGGTGGCATTACGCTCTTTTTCGCCAAACTGATGAAGCAATCCCGCGCGGTAATCACTTTTTAAAGTTGAAAATACAGAGTCATTTTCGGCCTTGGTCAATTTTCGTATTTGCTGCCACTGTTCATCTGATGAATATAAAATTTGTTTCGCTTCAAGAGACGCCAGCAAAAAACGCTGAATAAGCTGTGGATGCTGCTTCGCCCAATTTTCATCGAATACCCAACCTAACAGCGGAACATCATTAGCAATATCCAACTCTGCTAACATCTGCGGTACCGAAATAAGCAACTTGTAGCCTTGTGTTTTTAATCTAGTTCCGTAGTGCCAGAAGTTAATTCCACCATCTAGTTCGCCTCTGCGCATCAATACATTAAGCAAGGCTGGAGATGTAAAGCTTGGAAGGGTTTCTTGCTTAATATCAAAACCATATTTCTTACGTGAATAGGCTTGTAGGAGCAACCAATTTTTATCAACTTCACCACCGGCAATACCTATTTTAAGCCCGCGCAATCCAGTCACACTGTCAATTTTTGAGTCGTTAGGGACGTATAAACCGCCGGTGGCGATCGAGGTAGGAAATAGCGTATAGCTTTTGTGGTTGAAACGCTGGCGATTAACCCACAACCAGTCTGTTAAAATGATATCAACGGCATCGCTTTGTAACGCCACAGCGGAGGCATTCTTGCTAGCAAGTGAGAGTACATGTAAATTAAAGCCATATTTTTCGTCGAGTTTATTTTGTTTAATAACCTCGACTTCCCAATTCACTGTACCGTATTTCAATACACCTAAACGCACATTCGGCACGTTGTCCGCCACACTAAAAAAACTGGTAAAAAAGGCTAAAACAGCAAAAAATTTATACATCTTTTTTCCTCTGCGCCGCATTAGAATTTTGCCGTATGCGTAATACTCGTGGCTGACTATTAGTAAACCAGTTCATAATATTTTATCGGTTATCATCAAGTTAGGTATCTGCTTGGTACTGGTAACAATCATCACATCGGCTCCGTCGGCGATTGTCGCTTCAACATCGTCTTCGATATCTGGTTCAGTGTGGGCGTTTTCAGCAAGCGGTGATAATGTAAATATAGGACGTATATTTCGTATAGATCGTCGCAACATCGATTAACCCTCAACTTATCCAGTAATGAAGGCTTTATCCTATTGCTAGCCTCACGTTAATTCTTTCCTCCTTTAGTATGACTACCCTCGTCAATTATGGCAGCATCCTTGCCTTGGCTTGAAATGCAGCCGCTCCATGCCAAATAATTAAGCGTTAAAATGCAATGTGCATATTGACCGATACACTTCTAGGAGCGGCAGGCCCAATGAAATAAGGTTCATCAATTTCGGGATGCACCTCACCTAATACTTCATCCGGTTCGCCATAAGTGCCAAAGGTATGGTATTGGCGGTCCAATATATTATCTACCCGAGCAGACAACGTGGTAGCCTGATTAAATTGATAGTTCACATACATATTTGCCACCGCATAGGAGGGTACTTTTTTGTGCTCATTCGCTTCATCACCACGGTAATATGATGATGATGAAAATATCCACTCGCCCCCTAAGCTCACCGCGTCGGTAATATCCCAGTTACTGTGGACTTTTACCTGATGTTTTGGTTGTCCAGGAATGTTATCACCTACCTCAACCTGACGATCACCACCAAACGGGTTATTGGGGCTAAACGATACAAAGGGCGACTCAAATGTTGCGTTCAAGTAGCTGTAATTCGCACCATACGTAATGCTTTCTGCGCTGCGTAAAAAAGACAGTTCCGCCCCCTGACGATTCGTTTCATCAACATTGATAAAATAGCCTTGGGATTGGGTCACGCCCGCCTGTTGAAAAATAATATCATCGGTGCTTTTTGTGCGATAAAGTGCTGCGCTAATAGCGTTGCCGTTTGCTTCATAACCGAGTGTTACTTCGATTGTTTTGGCGACAACTTTATTTAAAGGTGGATCGGCCACAAAGCCATTTGGCAACTTACATGGATCATCTTCATCGGCACAGCTAAGTTCTGCTGGGCTGGGCATACGCGATGACTCACTGTAGCTTAACGAAGCTGTCCACTGGGAATTAATGGTATATTGCAAGCCAATTGCAGGATTAAATCGATTAAAATGATGCTCGCCATTTAATGACCCCTCACCCACATCAATACGATCATGCATGTCTATTTTACTGTCGTTGTAGCGCCCCGACACGCTCAGTAACCAGCGTTCATCTAAGCGCGCAGAATATCCTGCATACAAATAATGTCCGTAGGTTTTCACGCCTAGTCTAACTTGTGAGTCGCTATCGAAAAATCCTGTAGCGGAAACCGAGCGGTCGTCCTCAGGCGTGCTGTTACGTAAAATGCCAAATTCCGTATCACTGGCAAAGTCAATATCCGCTCGATCAATTCCCCCACCTAACACCCATTCGTGTTCAATTTTGGCAATTTTTTTGTTGTACAACAACTGCATGGCTAAGCCATAACTTTCGTTTTGAGTCGCACTTTGATTAAGTGTGCCATCAATTAAGTCGGCATCGAGAGTAGAAATTTCACTAAAGAATGTATCGGGTGAATACCCTACAAAACTAACCTTCTCAAGATCGTCATCTTCCTCTTCACACAACGTAACTCTGTTGCCAAATTCACATTCTTCAAAGTCGCTATCGTCACCATTGGTGGTATCAATGTCATTGCGCCGATAGTAACTGTTGCTTTGAAATTTCAAGCCATCACCCAAGATTGACTCCGTATTTAAGGCTACCATTTGATAATCATTTTTGGTTTTATCTGGGTAGGTATAAATGGCTGCATTTCCCTCTACCGATGGCAGTTGTTGTGGGATCGCCCCATTACCAGTTAATTCGTTATCATTCGCCGAAAACAACATTTCCACATGATGTGTTTCCCCGCGGTACGTAATCGTCGACAGAAATTGTGTTAAATCGCTGGTCGAAAAATCTCGCCAGCCGTCTTCGTTTAAACGATTGAACAGTACGTAGTATCCCCAGCGACCTTGATTACCGCCGCTTTGCACGGTGAGTTGCTTTTGACCGAAACTTCCAACTTGTAAGTCCACAGCATTTTGCGCATATTCGAAACCATTTTTCACCCGCATGCTTAGCGCGCCGCCCAAAGTATTCTGCCCAAAACTGGGGTTTGAGCCAGAATACAATGCGACATTATCTAGGGCCGCTAATGGAATAAGATCCCAGTTAACCGTATCGCCAAACGGCTCATTAAACCTTACACCGTTTAAGTAAACAGAAAGCCCTTGAGGCAAGCCTAGCAAAGGTGATGCGGTGAAACCGCGATATTGCACATCAGGTTGAAATGGATTGTTCTGTACGTCGTTGATATGAACGCTGGACAGACGATTTTTCATATGTTGTGACAGCGAGGTAACGTTACTTTCTCTTATTTCTTCGCCCGTTATTGATTGAATGCTACCAATTATACTAGTGGTAGTATGTTCACTAAAAAGTGGATTCTGACCCACGACACTGATGGTTTCTAAGCTCGCAATTTCATTCGCTAGGGCATCAACACTAAACAACACACCTACTGCCACTAAATATTTCATTATCTTTACCGCTCCTTTATCTCTGTAGGCAGTGTAATGAAATTAAAGAATAATTTAAGCGCCCCCAAATTGAGCATCGTTTTAAAAACAGGAATAAGTTTATATAAATCAACAGATTAAAAATAAAAAAAAGAATAGACAATACTAAAGTATGAGTAATATCCTGCCAAAGATATTGTTGAAAAACAGCGCTGTTTTTATATTTACTGTATCGCGTTTATCATCCTAGCCTTTACAAACATCGCAAACTAACTTTTTACACGCTATCGACGCCCGCGAAAAGTCGCAAGGGCAATGATTGCTGACACGATAGAAGCCAGTAACACGACACCAAGCGCTGGCAAATTAACCTGCCCATAAAGCGCAAAGCGCAGTAATTCGACGCAGTGGGTGAATGGATTGACTTGGCATATCCAATACAGTATCAAACTCGCTTCCTGCATTTTCCATAGAGGATACAAAGCGCTAGACAGGAAAAACATTGGGAAAATCACAAAATTCATCACCCCAGCAAAATTCTCTAATTGGGTAATTAAATTAGCTAACATCAACCCCAATGCACTGAGGAAGAACGATATTAAGAAAATTGCAGGTATTGCGGTGAAATACCCCCATGGTTCAATTTCAACCCCGACAATTCGGGTAACAAACAAGAAAATAAGTACCTGCAAGGTCGACAAAATAGCCCCAGCTACCAGCTTGCTAAACAATAAAAATGATCGAGGGATAGGACTCATCAATAAAACTTTCATGCTGCCCATTTCACGATCATATACCATAGACAATGAGCTTTGCATGCAGTTGAAAAGGATGATCATCCCCCCTAATCCTGGGGTGATGTATTCTTGATATGTGATATACGTGCCGTAGGGCTCCATTATAGATACCCCTAAAGCTGAGCGGAAGCCAGCAGCAAAGACCACCAGCCATAACAATGGCCGCACTAACACACTAATTAAACGCGTTCGCTGTTGTAAAAAGCGTAAAATTTCACGTTTCACAATGCCGTTAAAACAATATAGGTAAGCGGATGAATTCATATTGCTTCCGTGCTCCCCGTCAACTTCCGATACAGTTGGCTAACAGTATCGACCTGATTTTCTCGGCATAGAAGCTCCGTTACGCCCTGTGCTTTTATTTTGCCTGAATGGATAACAACTAATGAATCGCTTGGCCTTATTTCATCGATAAGGTGCGTAGCCCACAATACGCATAGACTATCGCGGTCACCCAGTGCTCTAACATGTTTGAGGATCAGCGCCCGACTCTCAATATCCAACCCTACAGTGGGTTCATCAAGCAACAGTACTTGCGGTTGATGGATAAGCGCTCTAACGATTTCAACCCGTCTGCGATGGCCTCCATTAAGCGTTCTGACCTTATCTTGTAACCTATCGTTTAACGCTAGTTCGACAAGCATAGATTCAATATTTTTTAATGCTTTGTCAGGGGCAATACCGTGCAACGAGGCAAAATAAAGCAAATTTTGCTGTACGGTTAAGTCCAAATCAAGGGTGCTTTGCTGGAACACCACTCCCATACTTTGCATTATGCTCGAGTGCTGTTTGTCAAAGCTAAGCCCATTGACGTCAATTGCGCCACAAGATGGGCAAAGCAGACCGGTAAGTAAGGAAAATAGCGTACTTTTACCCGCACCGTTTGGCCCAAGTATTAGATTAATTCCTGACGTTACCTGCAGATTAATTGAATCAAGCGCCACCTTCGGGCCATAACGAAAGGAGACATCTTTCACTGTAATACTTGCAGAACGGGGGTTATTCATTCTTTAGCGTACTCTTTTTGGGGGGCATACAAGATTTGATAGGAGACATAATAAGCCTTTACCAGCGATTCAGTGCTGACAACGTTTTGTTTATCACTGGGATTGACGCACGACCACTCCCCAAGGGTAACGCCCTACCTTAATCGAGCGGGTAACCTTCATTTTTGCCATATCAATAATAGACACATCACCGCTTACGCCGTTTGTTGTGAGTAAAATACTCTGATCATGATTAAACGCCAACTGCCATACTCTGCGACCAACCAATATGTATTTTTCTATGGTCATATTGGCAATATCGATTACCGCAACATGATTCGCTGGACCTAACGCTACAAATGCATATCGGCCATCCTCACTCAATTCCACGCCAACTGGCTGCACCCTATCCCGGTGCACACCGGCAATTTTAAAACGAAAATCATGTATGACCTTTCTACTTTTAACATCGAATACGCTAAGGGTGCCTCCAATCTCAGAACTCACCCACAATAGCTTACCGTCTTGCGAAAATTTAGCTGAACGAGGCCTTGCTCCCACTAATGAATTATCGATATTTTGATAGGTTTGTGTGTCAATCCAGTGCACCATATTTGTGGTTTCTGACGTCACAACCGCTAATTTACCATCTGGACTGATTGCCAATCCTTCGGGCTCTACGCCCACATCTATTTGCGCAATCACGGAACGCGACGCGATATCGATTATTGTTAGTAAGGCATCGTCTTCATTAGACGTATAGATGGTTTTTCCGTTAGGGTGCAAGGCAATGGTTTCTGGGTCCTCTCCAGAGGGCAGTTCACCGATTACTTTCTCGGTTGCTAAGTCCACTACTTGAATGCTGTCTGACTCACTGGCACAAATGTATGCGGTTGAACCATCGTGGCTTAATACAATACCTCTGGGTCGCTGGCCTACATCAAATTGACGTAATACTTTGTGTTCAGCCACATCAATGACAGAAACAGTGTTATCTTTTTCATTGGTTACATAGGCAAGTTCTGTTGTTTTCGCTGCCGCGCAAAATGCCCATACACTGAGTATCGCCAACCCGCTTATTATTCGCTTATTCATATGTCACCTTAGTTCACAGTTATCTTCTATTATTGACACTTCATTTCAGGGGCATCGTACCCTAACGTGTCTAATTCATTTTTGGGGTGTAACATGCCTTCTTGGGGGGACTGTGAAACCAACGCATTGGGCTGTACCAACGCCATTGGCATTCTTAATTGCCCATTCCATTGGCGATAACTCAACTTACGACCTTTATAAGCAGCTAATTCAAATTGACTAGAATGAATATAATCAGTCAGTATTTGCGGTTGATTCGATTTAAGCTGCTGAGCGGCTTGCGCAACTGTTCGCAGCGCTAAATAGCCACTGAAATCCAACTCATTCATATTACGCGACGCCAATTGCACAAAACGGCTTTGTAGCTGAGCTGCGCCCCATTGCTCGATGACACGATGCCACGCGAGTGCCTCAAGCCCAGCCGAACCGATTACAGGTCGAGGTAGATAAGTATTAAAGGGTAAAAACTCGGCAAAATCTTTAGCTGGATCCGCCACGTATACAACGTCATATTCCGAAGAGGTTTGCGTGAACAGTGGTATTTCTTGCTGGGTTGTCCGGCGTAAATCAGTGGAAAAGTCCCATATTTTTTCATCGACAACCTTCAACCCAAATCGTTTTACTGAACGTTTAAAAGCATTAGCGACTTGCTTGTCTTCATCTGATTTCCCTCTGATCAGTAATACTTTTTGTAAACGACGTGCTACCAGCCACTGAGCCAACGCATCAGATTTCATCGCATAACTCGGAATGGTATGTAACATCGACGATAAACACTGTTGATAACGTAACCCATCAGCGGGTTCACTTATATTAAACAGCAACACAGCTTTGTCTTTGGCCCAAGTATTAGCTGCAATAAGTAAATCGGCAGGCGCCTGTAATAAGAAAATCGTTTGGCCGTCTAAATAATGCTCATTTAAACCAGCCAATAGTCCATTTCCATGTTCGAATTGGGCGTATCGCAATGAAAATGTTTGATTGATGAATTTGCCGGTGGAATTAGAATCATCAGCGGCTAATTTAGCGCCGAGATAACCACTGTTTTCTGGCAATTGATTGATATTGGTAAAAGTCGCTCGTGCTTTTTGCGTTAATTTAAAATAGTTAATATCATATTTTAACGGCAATGATTGCGCCGAAACCTGCATAACGGAACCACTAATAAAAGCACTATAAAAAAGCAAAGCAATAACAAACCTACCCCACTTATGTTTAATGGATCTATTCATCATCATCCTATTACCAACGTCTAAAACCAGCTGAGGGATTAGCATATAGAAGTATAAGAAAATTTGAAATTACAGCAGATAGAACCTAAATATTTGATATTGTTAAGATAATTGCAATTTTACGGAAAATAACCGCTAAAAATCATCCTAAAGGATGACTTATTATCTAGCTAAAGTGCAATGTGTACTTAGTGCTGACATCGGTAAGCTGATTCTCGTTGACTAATGACTAACGAGTTTCATAGAAAGAGGATTACCGGTGATGATTAAACATATATTAAGCCGCAGTATTTTTATAGCAGCCATAACAACCTGTTCTTTTGGTTTGTCTGCACATGGTTCAGTAACCCCACAAGCGATGGACACTTCAACTTTACCTGTGCTTGGCGAAGAATGGGCTGATACCAACCCATACCGTGAAATAGAAGGCCACGACCGCGAAGAGATACTTCGAGTCGGCTCATCGGCGTATAACCAAAACTGTGCACGGTGCCATGGCTTAGGTGGTGTTTCAGGCGGCATCGCACCCGATTTACGCACTCTTCCCGCGGATTTCGATGGGGATGAGTGGTATGTGTATCGGGTTAAAAATGGCGCTGTGCGCAACGGCGCAGTCTATATGCCTAAAATGTCAGAATATCTAAATCAAGAAGCGTTATGGTCTATCCGTACTTGGTTAGAGTCAGTCAGTGAAGATCAATAAGCACGTACTTCATATCCTATGGGCGAGTTACTTGCTGGTTATCAGTCATGTAACCAGTGCCCTGAGCTTTGACGAAATCATTGAGAAGAATGAAATTGTGGTGGCGGTATATCGGGATTTCCCGCCCTTTTCATTTCAACAAGATGGTCAAAGCAAAGGCATTGATGTGGCAGTCGCCGATCATATTGCTGACGCGTTAGGCGTCAACCTTAAGCTTAAATGGATGACTGCTGACGAAAATGTAGAAGATGACTTACGCAATAATATTTGGAAAGGCCATTACTTAACCCGCACCGTAGCTGACCTTATGCTAAGAGTCCCTTACGATAAGGCCTATGCTTTATTACGCGACGACATTGGTGAATTAGTGCACGCTAATGTGCACATGTTCGCCCCTTATCACGTCGAATCGTGGCAAATTATGTTTGATTCAACGGCTATCAAATCCGTTCCTACCATGGCTATTTTCCAATATCACGATATAGGTGTTGAGAATGATTCTATTCCTCAATTTTATCTTATGTCTGCGTTTTCCGGGCGAATGCGCGAAAAAAGTAAACAGTTCACCACTATTCCACTAGCCGTATCGGCCATGCAAGAAAACAAGGTGGATGCGGTTATGGGTATGCGCAGTCAAATCAGTTATTACCGCGGGAAATTAGATAAAGAACGCTATCTACTTGCAGAAAATGCCTTCCCCATGATCGGCAAACAGAAGTGGGATATCGGTATGGCCGTTAAAAGTGACCATCGACAATTGGCCTATGCTGTCGGCGATGTTGTAGAGCAAATGATCAGTAATGGAACCATGGCCAACATATTTGCTCAGTATCAGGTTATTTATGAAACCCCGGACTATTACGCTCCATGATTATTGCTACGCACTCTCATACTAAGTGATGAACTAAAATCCTACCCCGGTGTTATAGAGGGGCTTGACAACAAATATTAGTATATTTGCATCCTAATAGAACATTCGTTTTTAGGGTGCGAAATTAATTAACCGCCGATAAACGGCTGGTTTACACACAGCTAAGAAAGCAAAATTTCATGAGGAAATTACAATGTCCAGAAAAGCTATAACGAAAATATTGTCATTATCAGTGCTCATTGCACTGTCCACTGGAGTCAATGCAAAGGTCACCGATAAAGATATTTTGAACGACCAAGCCACCACAGACGACGTAGTTTCCTATGGGATGGGTCTTAAAGGGCAACGCTACAGCCCGCTGGGGAAAATCAGTACCGATACAGTAAAAGATATCCGTCCAGTTTGGGCATTCTCCCTAGGTGGCGAAAAACAGCGCGGCCAAGAATCACAACCCATGATTAAGGACGGCGTAATGTATGTCACGGGTTCCTATTCCCGTGTTTACGCCATTGATGCAATGACGGGGGATGAAATTTGGCAATATGACGCAAGACTACCTGATGGCATCATGCCATGCTGCGATGTGGTAAACCGTGGTGCAGCTTTGTACGACGACCTTGTTATTTTCGCCACCCTAGATGCAAAACTGGTTGCCCTAAACAAAGACACCGGCAAAGTGGTTTGGAAAAAAACCGTAGAAGATTATAAAGCGGGCTATTCCATTACAGCCGCGCCAATTATCGTTAAGGGTAAAGTCATTACTGGCGTGGCTGGTGGTGAGTTCGGCGTTGTTGGAAACGTTCGTGCCTATGACGCTAAAAATGGTCAAATAGTATGGGAGCGTCCCACCGTTGAAGGTCATATGGGCTACATCTGGAAGGACGGAAAAAAAGTTGAAAATGGCATTTCTGGCGGCGAAGCGGGTAAAACCTGGCCGGGTGACTTATGGAAAACCGGCGGTGCAGCGCCTTGGTTAGGCGGTACGTACGATCCTGATGTTGATTTGTTATTTTTCGGTACCGGTAACCCGTCACCATGGAACTCTCACTTGCGTCCAGGGGATAACCTATTTTCATCTTCGCGTTTAGGTATCGACCCAGATACCGGAAAAATAGTATGGAGCTTTCAATCTACTCCCCATGACGGATGGGACTTTGACGGCGTTAACGAACTCGTTTCATTTGACTATAAAGAGAAAGGTAAAACTATTAAAGCGGCAGGCTCAGCTGATAGAAACGGTTTCTTCTACGTTCTTAATAGAGAAAACGGAAAATTCATTAAGGGCTTCCCTTTCGCCGATAAAATTACATGGGCTACAGGCTTAGATAAGAATGGTCGCCCTATTTATGACGATAGTAATCGCCCCGGTGATCCAAGTAAATCAGAAACCGGAAACCAAGGTAGCTCAGTTGTTTCAGCGCCTGCTTTCTTAGGTGCTAAAAACTGGATGCCTATGGCATATAGTCAAGACACGAAACTATTCTATGTACCTTCGAATGAATGGCAAATGGACATTTGGAATGAACCTACCGCTTACAAAAAAGGCGCGGCCTACCTAGGCGCAGGTTTTACTATCAAGCCGATTAACGAAGAATACATTGGTGTATTAAAAGCGATTAACCCTGAGACAGGTAAAGAAGTGTGGCGTTATGAAAACTATGCACCTTTATGGGGTGGAGTATTGGCCACTGCCGGAAACCTAGTATTCATGGGTAATCCAGAGGGTTATTTACTCGCATTCGATGCAAAGACTGGCGAAATTAAATATAAATTTAATACTGGTTCTGGCATCGTTGGCTCACCTGTTACATGGGAAATGGGCGGAGAGCAGTATATATCAGTATTGTCAGGCTGGGGCGGCGCTGTACCTTTATGGGGTGGCGATGTAGCCAAGCGCATTAAGCATTTCAATCAAGGTGGTTCAGTTTGGACATTCAAGCTACCTAAATAAACTAATGCTTATATAGATAACAACAAAGGCCAGCAATGCTGGTCTTTTTTTTGACCTACGTTAAATGGTTTCTAACCAACAAAAATGCAAAATCCATTAAATTTATGCACGAAATACCCTACTGTGGGATACTTAAGGTATTCGATATGGGAATATATGATTAGACAGCCATAACCCTTTTTTGCTTAATAATGCGTACAATTGGGGCATCGTAAAATAGAGCCCAGCTTCAAAATTCCATTCTGTCAAAGATGTCTTTTGCTCGACGTTAACACAACCGCTTAACCAAATTACGCATCATTGTGAAAGCAGTTATTAACATCGTTGCCAATATGCATCACCGCTAAAAATAGGAAACCTAGATGTACTATTTATTGACCTACGACGTTGTGCAAGGATATTTGCAAAAGCGCGAAGCGTACCGTGAAGAACACCTAAAATTAGCAATATCTGCGGCTGACCGAGGGGAGTTAAGATTAGGCGGCGCACTAACCGAGCCGACTATTGGTGCTGCGTTATTATTTGAAGGTAGCTGCGCAAAAGTAGCAGAAGATTTTGCTACTCGAGACCCCTACGTATTAAATGGTTTGGTGAAAAGTTGGCATGTAAATGAGTGGTCTATTGTTTTGGGTGCGGGTGTGGAATCAAAAAAAAACCATAACGCACAATGATTTGCTTAGTCCATAAGCGTTATTTTTAGCCTAACCATAATGCTAAATTTCAAAATTCAGTTTTGAAATCTCACTCCCCTTTTTCTATTTCATTGATTACAATCACTATTATTTTTGAGTTCAGTTATTAATTGAGCGGATTAACACTCGACAAAATAAAAACAATGATGTTACATTATAACAATCATGCAAAAAAATTCATTCCACTCACTAAGAAAACAGTCCACGATGTTGAAATACACACTCGTGCTTGTGCTGCTGCTTTGTGTTGCGGCCAGTGTTCTTTACGATTGGCATGATAATTCCCATAAATTACAGAGCGAAAATCATTGTGCCCTGTGCCTAACGGTTCATAACCTTGGTCATTCCCTACCTGCTGGTTTCCCGCCAGCATTAGCTTTGCCCCTTGCAGGGTTTACGATTGAAATAACGATTAAACGCTATCTTCCGCTGTCTGTGCGTACAGCAGGAAATCGTGATCCCCCCTCGGTATTTTAGTCCCTATTAAACCCATTATGATTCCGGTTATTTAACAATATACCGGCTGTTATTTGATATGTATGCAAGAGACAACACGATGAAAACTAAGCACTCAACCCTTCTATTGGCAGTATTAGCGGCTTTTACTTCTAACGCACAAGCACAAGACCACGATAAAAATATCCAAAAAGATGAGCAGGATATTGAAACCTTGCAGATCACCGCATCCCCCCTAAACAGGACAGTACTTCAATCAAGTACACCGGTTAGCATTCTTAGTGGCGAAGAACTGGATCAAAATCAAGCGGCCACCTTAGGTGAGACCTTAAAAAATATGCCCGGTGTGCACAGTTCTTTTTTCGGACCTGTAGCCAGTAGCCCAATTATCAGAGGCTTGGATGGCCCGCGTATCAAAGTGGTACAAAATGGATTAGATGCCTCCGATGCCTCTCGCGTCGGCCCTGATCATCAAGTTGCGACAGAGACCTCAACAGCAACTCAAATTGAAGTGCTTAGAGGACCTGCAACTTTGTTGTACGGCAGCGGCGCCATAGGTGGTGTTGTTAATGTGGTTGATAACCGTTTACCCACCCAACGACAAGAAGGACTCACTGGAGAAGTTTTTGCCCAATACGATAACGTCGCTGACGCAAAAACACTTTCAACCGATTTAAATGTGGGAAGTGGTGATTTTGTCTTCCATGTTGACGGCTATAATCGTAAAACCGGTGACTATAAAATTCCGGTACCAGCTGATATCAATGAATCAGGCGGTAGTGGTGAGCTTGCAAACTCATCTATCAGTGCTCACGGGTATAATCTTGGTGGTGGCTGGATCACCGATGATACACGCGTTGCACTTTCTTACGGTCGTATGGACTCTGAATATGGCTTACCTGTAGAGGAAGATGTGTATATCAAATTAAAACAAAATCGTTATCAGAGTGTGGTTGATTGGAACAAACTAAGTGGTTTTTTCAAGGCCGTTCATTTACAAAGTGCTTATACTGATTACCAACATACTGAATTTGAAGGTGCAGAAGCGGGTACTACGTTCAAAAATGAAACCATAGAATCACGGTTATGGGCCGAACATGAAGTCGTCGCTGGTTGGAAAGGCGTAATGGGACTTCACTATAACCATTTAGATTTTTCAGCTTTAGGTGAAGAAGCCTTTACCCCACCGACTAAAACCAACACGACAGCAGTATTTCTAATGGAAGAACGTGAAATGGGTGCATTGTTGTGGCAGTTAGGCGCGAGAGCAGAAAACCTTGAACACAAGGTAAACAATGATTTCTATGCTGATTTAGAACAACTAAGCAATCTCTCTTTTGATAATAAAGATTATACCGCAGTATCAGGTTCCGCTGGTGTTGTTTGGAATCTTAATGATCATCACTCACTGGCCTTTAACTACGCCTACTCCCAACGAGCCCCTTCCGCTTCAGAGATATTTTCCTATGGTCCACATATAGGTTCAGGCGTCTATGAAATTGGTGGTGGTTTTACGATTGATGAACAGGATGGCGTGTATACCCTTAGCCAAGCTTCACAAGATATGGATAAAGAGGAATCTAACAATCTAGACTTTACCTATCGCTACCAGGCCGATTCTTGGAATGCGTCTGTGAGCTTGTTTCACAATCAGGTCGGCAATTATATATTTGAACAACGTACCGGCTTAGTGTCTGTTGACGGGCAGTTAATAACACAAGCGAGTTTTGATGCAGATGTCGCGCTCAATGGTGAACCTGAAGAAGAAACAGACGGTTTACCTGTGGTGCTTTTCCAACAACAAGACGCCACTCTTTATGGATTTGAAGCCCAACTGGACTTACATATAACCGACGAACTGCGCTGGGAAATTTTCAGCGATTATACCCGCGCAAAATTGGATGAAGGTGGAAATGTTCCGCGTATTCCACCGATGAGAGTGGGCAGTTCAATACATTACGAACAAGGTAATTGGCACAGTGAAATTGAAGTCGTGCGCAATAATAAACAAGGCAAGATTGCTTCAAATGAAACCGACACAGATGGCTATACCATGCTATCAGCCTCGGCTAATTATTATTTAGATCTCGATAAGATGGATATGACTATCTATTTAAAGGGTAACAACTTAACAAATAAAGAGGGTCGCGTACATTCTTCCTATATTAAGGATCAGGTACCGCTTTCGGGTCGTTCTGTTAGCCTTGGCGTAAGAGCTAAGTTTTAAAACTGTATGTAAAAAAAGCGGATGTCATAAGACATCCGCTGTGCATGGTGTGTTCAGCAGCTCAGTAACCGACTAATAAATCAACCCATTTAGCGCGATTGAGGATCGTCTATCGGACGGTCTAAATGAAACGCCCTTAGCAGTAAAAATGCTTACACACTGCGCAGATTTCCCCCATAATATATCCTCTTCAATATTTGTTTTCACGCAGGTATGCAGTCTACTAATGGTTGTTATGGAGTGGCTATGCGCAGAATATTATTCACAGGGATGCTTTGGTTAATGAGTGCTTTTCAAACACACGCTATATCGCTCTCTCCTTTGTTTTCAGATCACATGGTATTACAGCGAGATAAACCTGTGAGGATATGGGGGGAAGGCCCTGAAAATCACTCCGTTACCGTAACATTATTAGACCAAAGCTACGCGACTCGAACTGATAAAAATGGCCAGTGGCAAGTCATGTTGCCCGCTCATACTAAAGCCGGTCCATTTTCATTAAGTGTCAGTGCCAATAAAACCATTACCATTAATGACGTTTACTACGGAGAAGTGTGGATAGCCGGTGGACAGTCAAACATGGAATGGAAGCTTAAGGGAGACGTTATCGGCAACGAGCAAGCAATTGCCTCTGCGCAGCAACCCTTAATCCGTTTTTTTGAGGTTCCCGATACACTGTCCCCTGTCCTTCAAAGTCAGTTGCCAACCAGTAAATGGCAAGTTGCCACGCCAAACACCGCTGGGCTATTTTCAGCCGTAGCTTGGTTTTTCGCCCTACAGCTTCAAAAAACAGAGGATGTAGCCGTTGGCATAATTGAAAGTAACTGGGGTGGTACACCTGCTGAGGCCTGGACAGATATCGATATCGTTGCCGCTACGCCAGGCTACGAAAAGGAAGCGGCAAAGATTAAAGCAAAAACTGACTGGCCTGAATTACTGGCGGCGAATGAGAAACAACAACAGCTAAAAAGGCAGCGTATCAATTATCCCGATAAGACGATGATTAGCCATGCAGCCGCAGTAGATTATGATGATGAACATTGGCAAGAGATTGACTTGCCAAATACGGGCCCATTACATCATTTTGTATGGCTAAGAAAAACGTTTACTCTCGAATCAGTACCACCGGCGTCGATTACCATCAACTTGGGGACTATCCGCCACAGTGCCCTTATCTTTATTAACGGCCAACTTATCGCCAAAACGCATGATGATAACGCAGCCCCTAGCACTGACTCCATTCACGAAATTGCCGCACAATTGTTGAGAGCGGGTAAAAATGTAATCGTTATTCGTGCAGCAAATAGCACAAGTAATCAGGTTTTTATCGGCAAAAAACAGCAAATGTGGATCGATATTGATGGTGATAAGCAGTTAATTGAAAAAAAATGGCGTTTCAGTAATTCCGTTGAAATGCCCATGCCAAAAGTCGTGAACTATAGCTACACTCCCAGTTTTTTATACAACGCTATGATATACCCTTTGCTACCCTACACTGCCCAAGGCGTGATTTGGTATCAAGGAGAAAGCAACATTAATAAGCACACTTATTATCAAACGCTCTTTAGCAATTTAATTACCAATTGGCGTACTCGAGCACAATCTCCGAACATGCCGTTTTTATTTGTACAATTGGCGGCATACTTACCTCAACAACGCCTGCAACCCGACAGTGCATGGGCCTATCTGCGCGATGCTCAGCGTCAAACACTAACCTTAGGCAGTACAGGTATGGCCGTTGCCATCGATGTCGGTGACGAAAAGGATCTTCACCCCAAGAATAAACGTGATGTAGGTGAGCGTTTATGGCGCTTAGCGGCTAACAAAATATACGGTATACCAACAGTCCCCACAGGCGCAGACTTTACCCACTTCGAATTAAAACAAAGCGAAATAAAAATATACTTTGATAACGCAGAAGGTTTAAAAACCACCGATAATCAAGCAGTAGAAGGCTTTATTATCGCAGGGCAAGACAAAGTATTTCGAGTGGCGCAAGCATTTATCCAAGGTCAAACAGTGGTCGTCTCACACCCAGATATAAGCGAGCCGGTAGCCGTACGGTATGCATGGGCTGATAATCCTCTGGCTAACGTAATTAATAACGTTAGACTGCCGGCGGTGCCCTTTAGAACTGACGCTTGGTCCGCCAGCGACGTGCGTAAAAAATAAAGCACTGGCGTTGTGGAGGTTGATCTATGTGTATGCTGCGTTTTTTCGCAGCAAGGCTAACCTGAATGACGTTAACCTTTGCTGGGATAAAATGTTCTAATTAAACACGCTTTAACCAACTGATTTACTTCGTTATAAGTGCATCTATAGGCTCATCTAACATTCTAATCTGGATATTGCGATAAAACACCTCCGCGCCTTCAGATTGAAATTGGATCTTGCCCTTGGTTAACGGCACTATTTGCTCATCAATTTTTTGCCGAGAATTGGAAGCTCGGAACACTTCTTTACCGTTAATTTTATGTATGATGGTATTGTCATCGGCGAGAACTTCCATAGTGTCCCATTGTCCTATCGGTTTCTCAAAATCACCCCGTTTTAATACACGATTGGCAATATTTAGGCATAGGGGCATATCAGGTGCGTAACGATAAAAATGCCAGTCACCTTGATTAGCGGCGCCGCAATGTGCATCTATAATAACCCCGTCTAAACTTTGATAGTCACCACTGTCACCCACTTGAATTTGCATTTCGTGACTGCGCAACCAATGATTCATAGACGCCCCAGGCTTACCCGTTGCAAAATACAGTACTCCACTGTCTCTGGGTAGATGCTCTCTAGGTGGCCATTTTAGATCTCCCCATTTCACCTCGAATTTCAGATGAAATTTGCCGTACTCTTCAATCGTGCTAATACCACCCCACTCCTCTCCAGAAATGCGCATTAATCCGTCTTGCACACTAAATACATTTTTGGGGTCAATATTTAAGCCGCGTACTGGGACGTCCGCAGGATCCTGATACTTACTGTCTTTCGGTTGATAGCTCACATAAGTTTCCCAACCAGTAAAATCGTTACCATTGAAAAGTGAAGTCCATTGCTGTTTATGAAGTGGATGCTGTAATGATTGTTCTGCTTTGTCTTGAGCAAACGCTGAGCTACTTATGCTTAGAGTCATACAAGCTGCCAGCACCTTTTTTGGGATTACCATTTTTAATATCGCCCTCTTTGCTAAATGCTCAGTAATTTAAGCAGCAGCCAATTGTTGTTTTTTTGTAAACGAGCAATAAGTGTAGAGATAATTCGATTTAAATCGATAGTCAAAATTCGTAAGGGGTTTGTGTTATTAGGTATCGAACTCAAATATCAAATTCGGCTAAGGAATTCAGGTGCTGGGCAATAATGCACTAAGTTAAGCAATGAAGTGAAGCAAGAGAATAGCTCGGCAATTTTTAGCGGCATAAATTACGCTTGTGGCTTTGGAAATTAAGCGCGCAGCCTCGGATAAATTGTGCAATATTTTGTTCTTGGTATAAATCGCCTTTCCCGGGTTGTTTTGCTGCTAAAGGGGGGAATGCGCCATAACCCGCTAACAAGCAATTCCAAGAAACTGCGTTAAAGTGGGTGGTAAGATCTTGACGTTTTATTTCGCTGTCAAGATCACCGCATGTGTACCAGACATCGAGTATTTGCTTTAGAGACTCCGACAAATGAACGTTAGACCGATTTGCTCGCCAATAATCACTGTCGTCTCGGGTATTTAATTTATAGTGTGCAACAATGTAATCGCGTGTTCGTTCCAAACGTTGGTGCATCTTGTGGTTAAATTCATCTTGCAAGCGATTACTAAATTCACCCTCTTCAAATGCCATAATGAATTGTTCAATGGCGATCTGGGTTATGTGCAAGGCTGTTGCCTCAAGCGGTTCGATAAATCCTGCAGACAAACCCACCGCCAAACAATTGTTTTGCCATTGCTTCTCAAGTGCGCCCACGCGCATGGATAAATGCCGGCACTCTTGGTTATCCTCCAGTTGTAAATGCTGTTTGAGTTCACTCTCAGCCTGTTTTGCGTCGATAAAATCCGAACTATATACATAACCATTACCAAAGCGGTTAGTCAGGGGGATTTTCCAGCACCATCCTGCAGAAAGGGCCGTGGAAATCGTCTCGACGGGAATGTGTTCGCCCATAGGAGTCGGCACAACGACCGCGGCGTCGTTAAAAAGGTTGTCTTTGTAACTGATGAATTTAACACCAAGTGTTTTTTGCATAAGTACACTGGCAAACCCGCTGCAATCTACAAAAAACTGGCCACTGATGTCTCTTCCGTCCTTACATTGCAGACTCGCAATATCTCCATTTGGGTGACGCGTCACCGCCTCTACATTAGCTTGAACATGCATCACTCCTAGGGAAATAGCATGATCCTGTAAATATGCCCCCAACAGATGGGAGTCAAAATGGTAACCATATTCAATGCTAAATGGGAAATTATCAGGGGTTTGCGGCCCTTTCACCTGCTTGGCTAATACACCATTTAGTAAGAAGTCCTCTGGGGCCGTATGGGTATCTAATCCCATGCGCCGAGTTCGACCATTAACCATAAACGCACGTTGGGTAAACGTATCAATTTGCGAGATAAATGGATGACTGTATCTTTCTATACCGGATGCGGGGCTAAACCCATCAAAGGCGATGTTCATTTTGTAAGTCGCATTACACTTCGCCATCCAATCTTTATCGGGAATACTGAGCATTTCGAAAAAGCGTTTCAAGGTGGGCGTTGAGCCTTCACCCACCCCAACTATTCCTATATCGGGTGACTCAATCAAACTGATCTGCAATGCTTTGCTTGCCACTTTATCTGCCCACTTATGAGCAAACAAGTTGGCCGCCATCCAACCTGCAGTGCCACCGCCTAAGATCACAATTTGAAAAGGGATTGACATATTAAACCTTACAATAGCGGGCTAAAAACTCATCATGGGACAGCATCTGGCTCAGAGGTTGCTGCTTGGCCGCTGCGATGTTGTCCAACATCGTGCGTAACTCAGCGACACCGGCTACCTTCGCCGCCGGATGAAAATCCTTCGGCTCGATGCCTTGTCCTAACATCACCTGTAACCAAGAGGCATCCCGAAAGATGTCGTGAGCATCGTTAAATATGGCGCCGCTGCTGCGAAACAGCGCGATTTTGTGTTGCAAACGTGGGGGAATAGCCATGTTTCGTCTGTCTTTCCAAAAATCAGAGTCTTGGCGCGCATTGACGTGGTAGTGCAAAATAATAAAATCGGCGATGGTTTCAAACTCGGTTTTTGACTCAGCATTGTAGGCATCGATGGTACTTTGCCCCACCCCATCATTGGGGAACATCTTCAGCAAGCGCACCACAGCTGACTGAATAAGATGAATACTGGTGGACTCTAAAGGCTCTAAAAAACCACTCGCTAAGCCCACCGATACCACATTTTTATGCCATTGCTGAGCCGTTCTGCCTGTTTGAAAACTGATCTTACGGGGCTCATCCAAAGCTTTCGTTTCTAGATTACTCATCAAAGTTTGATGGGCATCGTCATCTGATAAATACGCTGAGCTGTAAACCAAGCCATTACCGTTACGGTGAGTCAGTGGAATGCGCCATTGCCAGCCTGCAGTGTGGGCGATACTGCGTGTGTAAGGCAAGGTATGCTCAAAACGTTCGCTGGGTACCGCTAACGCGGTATCCGCTGGTAAATACTCATGCCAACTCTCAAACTCAACACCGAGCGTTTGTTTAATTAACAGACCTCTTTGCCCTGTGCAGTCAATAAACAAGTCTCCCTCTATTTGCTGACCGCTTTGTAATTGCAAGGCGGTAATATAGCCAGACTCTTCGTCGCGTTGCACATGTTCTATCTTTCCTTCCGTTCGAACCACGCCGGCTTTTTCAGCCTGTTTACGTAAGAATTGACCATATAAACCCGAGTCAAAATGATATGCATAAGGCATGTCATATAAGGGATTAGGGGTATTAATCTTATTGAATTTCTGCTGCTGACAAGCAAGGTAATTTAAATCGAAGTCCCACAAAGAAGCAGACATGCCGTCTTTTTTTGCCCGCAGCCAGTAATGCTGAAAACTGCAAAAGCCCATGTTAGTGCCAGGGGCACCAAAGGTATGGAAATAGCTTTCGTCTTTAACTCGCCAATTCTCAAACTTAATACCTAGCTTGATAGTAGCCTTAGTTTCCCGCAAGAATTCCTTTTCATCTAAGCCTAAATACGTGTTGAACGTATGAATGGGCGGTATCGTTGCCTCCCCCACTCCTATGATGCCAATCTCTTGGGACTCAACCAACTGTATCTCAATTTGTCCCTGTAACACCTTGCTTAGCATGGCTGCGGTCATCCAACCTGCAGTGCCCCCACCGGCAATGACGACTTTGCGTATTGGTTTCACCATTTGTTGAATACCTTGCATGTACTATTACCTTTTATACAGTCTATATCTGCCATCATACCCATTCTGTCTGCAAAGACGCACATTCAATCATAAAAAAGGCCTCTGCAGCGAAAACGCTGAGAGGCCCATTGCCCACTACTAATTAATAAAAGGCGTAATTAACATTAACCATATAAGACGGGCCGAATTGACGGCGTGTGGTCACTATGCCATTGCCATCAACGGTTTCCTCATCCACATCGGTCAAGTTAGTGCCTTGCAGTGAAACACGTAAGCCTTGAAGATAATCGATGTCAGAATCTTCAAAGTCATAACTGATTTGCGCATCAAGTAAGGTCACAGCATTACGGGTAGACGTTTCAATTTTGTTTGAACCACCACGTTGATAAGTGCTGAATTCAGACCGGTCTGTCCCGGCCAAACGCACTTCAAAGCCACCCATCGCGTAATATGCTGTTACCGAGTAAGTCCGATCAGATTGCCCTGGAATAGCAGTGCCGTCATCTAGCTCAGCATCAATCAAGGTAGCCGAAGCTGCAATACCAAAGCCTTCTAAAGCATCTGCTAACATATTTAAAGGTACGTTTGCTGTTAGCTCCAAACCTTTTACTTCGCCGCTCAAACCATCTTCAAAGAAAGAGTAACTTCCGAAATCGGGCGGAGTGATCACATCTCCTGCTGAATAGAATGTTCCCGCAGGACCGTATTCACCATCTTCTGGCGCAATACGATCATGGAATCCTGGAATGAAATAATCAGCCCCATCGTTAGTAATATCATTACGGAAATTAATACCTAAGTCACCGTCGCGCGTCCAGTTAACTAGATCCTTATAAAAGATAGCCGCCGAGACATAACCTTCATCTTCAAAGTAGTTTTCAAAAGACAAATCGAAGTTGTTGGACTCAAATGGTTCCAATAGCGGGTTACCGGCAAACTTAGACCAAGGTGAACCGTACGTATCGACTGCTGCTTGGGTATTCTCCACCGCGATTTGATCGATGTTTTGATCAAATTTCACATAACCAGACGCTTTCATTTGATCAATTCGTGCCCGGCTAATGGTTTTATTAGCCGCAAAACGTACAAATTTATTGTCCGCCACTTCCACGCTGACGTTTAAGCTAGGTAGTACATGGCTGTAATCTGTACTTACAGATACGGCGCAATCGGCATCGATTTGCTGATCGCTATCGGCATCACACACCGCAAAGTTAGCACCAACAACACCGGTATACCCTGATGAGGACTGATCGGTTTGCACATATTGCAGACCAATATTACCCATCACAGGGAAACCACTCAGTTCAGTATTAAAGTCGACTTTAGCGTATAACGTGGTGACTTCTTCTTCTACCACATAAGTGTCTCCTAAACGGTCAGGCTCAAGTAGGCCCGCATCATTAAGGGTGTATTCACCATCTTGGTAGGGTGCAAAACCATCATAAGCCACTACCTGGCCCAAACCAGCCCACGTTAAGTCGGTTAGGCCGCTATAAAGATATTCCTGAGGAATAGCGCTAGAGGATGGATACGATGAAGACGTGGCAAAAAAACCTTTATTGACTTTGTCTTTGTATCTGTCGCTGTAATTCACACCCGCCGTCACTTTGGTGAACAGATCACCGTCGAGCAGACCAACGACTTCAAATTTATAGGTCGTAAGTTCTTCGCTGAAATCGGCGTAGTTTAAGAAACCATCTTGCGCATTAAGATAGCTATACGGCGTGCCGTTTGCCGTTAATTCGGTACTGGTAAATTGGTCGGCTAAATTCGCTAAACCACCACCCCATCCCTGTGGGCCAGTCAACTGCAGCGCAGAGGGATCTGAAAATGCTTCTAATCCTGATGAATTAGTGAACGTCACGCCATCTGAGCTCATTTGGAATTCACGAGAGCCTAGCTCTGATGAATCCAATGCACCTGAACGCGCTAGACCCGCATAAGACTCACCACGCAAATCACGCTTAGTAGATTCACTGTTGGCGATATCTAATTCAACTGACCAGTTGTCATTAATGTGATAACCCACGTTCAAACCGAACACCTGTAAATCTCCGTCTTTTTTCGACGGATCCGTTCTCAAAACGGGGTTGACGCCAACTTGTGTGCCTGTGGTGTTAAGACCAGTCCCTGTTACGGCACCCGTACTGAAGGGTTCTATAAAACCACGTATCACACCTGAATCAGAATAGCTGATGTCTAAGGCATCAATCACAATATCTAAATCCTCAGTAGGTCGGAACTGTAAAACAGCAGAAATTGTGTCGCGCTCTAAAACGGAACTGATAGCTTGGGTATCTAGACCAGATGGGGTAATTTGTCCATCGTCGTTTGTGTTATAGCCCCACACACCATATTTACGTTGGTTGTTAGGTGACTCAGTTGTCGCCAATGCGACTGCTAAACCAATAGTGTCGTCAGCAAATTTTTCCACAAAAGATAAGGATAAACGATGGCCTTTGTTATCGAATTCTGGGTTATCTGATTCACGACCTGAAATACCATAATTGCCGTTTATCGTTAAGGTTTCTTGTGCCTGTAACGGGCGAACCGTTTGTAAATCAACGGTACCACCGATACCTTGCACCATAAGCGCAGCATCAGAGGTTTTATAGATGGTTGCGCCGGTCATAATCTCTGATGGGTACAAATCATATTCAACGCCACGGTTATCGCCGATTCCGATGAGTTCACGACCATTTAACGAGGTGCCAGTGAAATCTTCTTTAAAACCACGTACCGAAATACCTGACGTACGTCCGCCTACTCGCTCACCAGACATGCCCGGCAAACGGGCCAATGACTCAGCGATAGATGAATCGGGTAATTTACCGATATCTTCGGCAGATATGGCTTCGACAATAGACGAGTTCTCCATTTTTACCGCTTGCGCACGGATAAGTGATCCCCGAATACCCGTTACCTGAATCACCTCAGTGTCTTCGCCAACTGCATCCGCATTGGCTTGTTGAGCAAATGCGACAGGTGAAATACCAAACGCAAAGCCACTTGAAATAAGTGCAGCTTTAATTAAATTAGGTTTAAAATTTTTCATGTATGTGTGTCCCGGTTCTAGACCCAGAAATTAACCCGTTATTTTGGTTAACAACTTGTAGTCAATTGTTACAGCTTTGTTCTAGTTGCCGCGATAGTACCGTTTAGTCTTACCTTGCCTCAATGTCTTGCATACGTATTCAATGAAAATAAACAACATATTATTAACAGTCATTAGACAACACGATGCATGCAAAACAGCTTAAGACACTGAATTAAAGCCATATTTAATGTAACAGCGAAGGAAGAAGGATAAGGAGGTGATACGGCCTTAGAAAATGCAGATATTCTATTCATGGATAGTTTGCAGTGATAGCCTTGGGGTTAATGCTTTTAGATATACACTTTGTATTGAAAATGAATCAGCCAACCCAAAAAAATAAATATCAGTTGGAAGCGCTTCCCTCTCCCAGGGAAGTATTTGATGTGACAGCCGAGAACTTCGCGCAAAAGGTGATGAGTACCTATTTACCAGCAGTGCTTAAATGATTTGCCAAACATTGGCCTATTGTCGAGGCTGCAGGCCAATCAAATAAAGCTCTGGTGGACTACTTAAGTCAGTTTGACCAGGCCCAGTCGCTACCTGTTATCGTCTTGCCGAAAGAAACTAAAGGACGTATGTTTTACGATGCCGCCTTGACGGGGGTTAATTTTCAACAAACTCAGGGAACCCTGCAGCAAGCACTGGCAAATATGCAGCGCTATAAATCCCGTTTAGCCAGTGATAGCGTTTGCGTACAAAGCGCACGAATAGAGGAAACCTTGCCTGGGCTGGGCTCGCAACTCGATAATCCGTTGCTACCGGGTAGTCATCCCTATATCTGGGTAGGGAATCCGATTATCGTGGCTGCGCATTTTGACGAAGCACATAATATAGCGGTAGTCACCGCCGGCAAACGCAGATTTACGTTATTTCCTCCGCAACAAATTAAAAACCTTTATATTGGCCCCTTAGATTTCCCCCCTGCAGGGCAGCCTATCAGCTTGGTTGATTTAAGGGCCTCTGATTTACAAAATATCCTAATTATCCTCAGGCGTTTTGCGCAGGATTATCAGTGGAACTGGAACCCGGTGATGCGATTTACATCCCCTCCCCTTGGTGGCATCACGTTGAATCAATAAGCGATATAAACGTATTAATTAATTATTGGTGGAGCAGCGACTATGTTACAACAGCAAAGCCTTTTCCTATGCTTATTCATGCAATACAAGCACTAAAGAGCTAACCCCTAGATCAGCAGCAAGCTTGGCAAGGTATGTTAGAACATTACCTACTTGAAAACGACCATGATCCTGCACGTCATATTCCCCCAGCGGCGAGAGAAATATTGGGTGACTATACAGATCAGCTATCACTAAAAGTACATCAATGGCTAACAAAGCTATTAAGTTAAATCCCACCTGCGAATTTTTCGTTATTTGCCGTGACTATAGGCATAAAAAAACCCGCTTTCAAAGCGGGTTTTTATCAAGACTAAACGGGATTACCAACCAGTAATTTCGCGAAGACCTTTACCGATGTCAGCCAATGAACGAACAGTCTTAACGCCTGCATCTTCAAGTGCTTTAAATTTATCATCAGCTGTACCTTTACCACCAGAGATAATGGCACCAGCGTGACCCATACGCTTACCAGCAGGTGCAGTTACACCAGCAATGTAAGAAACAACAGGTTTAGTGATATTAGCTTTGATGAACGCCGCAGCTTCTTCTTCAGCCGTTCCACCAATTTCACCAATCATTACGATTGCTTCAGTCTTAGGATCGTCTTGGAACATCTGTAGGATGTCGATGAAGTTTGAACCAGGGATAGGGTCGCCGCCAATACCAACACAGGTAGATTGGCCAAAACCTTCATCAGTTGTTTGCTTAACCGCTTCGTACGTCAACGTACCAGAGCGAGAAACAATACCGACTTTTCCTGGCTTATGAATGTGACCAGGCATGATACCGATTTTACATTCGCCTGGGGTGATGACACCTGGGCAGTTAGGACCGATCATGCGAACGCCTTTACCGTTTACGTATTCTTTAACGTAAAGCATGTCTAGCGTAGGAATACCTTCAGTAATACAAACGATCAACTCGATACCTGCATCAGCAGCCTCGACAATCGAATCTTTACAAAAAGGTGCAGGTACGTAGATAACAGTCGCCGTGGCGCCTGTTTCTGCTACGGCTTCGCGTACTGTGTTAAAAACAGGTAGACCTAGGTGAGTTGTACCACCTTTACCAGGTGTAACACCGCCAACCATTTGCGTACCGTATTCGATAGCTTGTTCTGAGTGGAAAGTACCTTGTCCACCAGTGAAACCTTGACAGATAACCTTGGTGTTCTTGTCGATTAGTACGCTCATGCAGCACCTCCGGCAGCTTTAACAACTTGTTTTGCAGCATCCGTTAAACTAGAAGCAGCGATGATGTCTAGACCTGAGTTAGCAAGAACTTCACGACCTAGTTCGGCATTTGTACCTTCTAAACGCACAACAACTGGGATAGTTACACCCACTTCTTTAACTGCGCCGATAATGCCTTCTGCGATCATGTCACAACGAACGATACCACCGAAAATGTTAACCAAAACTGCGGCCACATTTGAGTCAGAAAGAATAATCTTAAATGCTTCAGCTACACGCTCTTTAGTTGCACCGCCGCCTACATCTAAGAAGTTAGCAGGTGATCCGCCGTGCAAGTTAACGATATCCATCGTACCCATTGCAAGGCCTGCACCGTTAACCATACAACCGATGTTGCCATCAAGTGCTACGTAGTTTAGTTCCCACTTAGCTGCTTGCGCTTCGCGTGCATCTTCTTGAGATGGATCGTGCATATCTTGCAACTTTGGTTGACGGTAAATAGCGTTGCTATCAATCGCTACTTTCGCATCTAAACAATGAAGGTTACCGTCTTCTTTAATAACAAGTGGGTTAACTTCAATCAGTGCAACGTCTTTTTCTTCAAACAATTTAGCCAAACCCAAGAAGATTTGCGTGAACTGTTTGATTTGAACGCCTTTAAGACCAAGCTTAAACGCCATTTCGCGTGCTTGGTAAGGTTGAGCGCCTACAAGAGGATCGATCTCAGCCTTAAGAATTTTTTCTGGGGTTTCTTCAGCTACAGTCTCGATTTCAACACCACCTTCGGTGGATGCCATAAAAACAACTCGACGAGAAGCGCGATCAACAACGGCACCTAAGTACAATTCTTGCGCAATATCTGTACAGCTTTCTACCAAGATTTTGCTTACTGGTTGGCCAGCTTCATCTGTTTGATAGGTAACCAAGTTTGTACCAAGCCACTTTTGTGCAAACGCCTTGATTTCATCTTTAGTTTTAACAAGCTTAACACCACCTGCTTTACCACGACCGCCAGCGTGAACCTGACATTTCACAACCCATTCAGTGCCGCCAATACGATCTGCAGCTTCAATTGCTGCCTGTGGAGTATCCACAGCATATCCTTCAGATACAGGTAAACCGTATTCAGCGAATAATTGTTTACCCTGATATTCATGCAAATTCATGGTTTTCTATCCGTTTTATTTAAACAAAAGCTGCGTTTAACAGCTTGATTTTGGTAGCCGAAATCATAGAAATAACAACGGCGAGATTCGGGGAAATCATTTGATATCCCCGTCTAGATCCGATTATACATCCAATAACAGACGTGTTGGATCTTCTAACATTTCTTTGATCGTAACCAAGAAGCTGACCGACTCTTTACCGTCGATGATTCTATGATCATAAGAAAGTGCTAAATACATCATCGGTAAGATTTCAACCTTACCGTTTACCGCCATAGGACGATCTTGGATTTTATGCATTCCCAAGATTGCGCTCTGGGGCAAATTAATAATAGGCGTTGAAAGCAATGAACCGAACACACCACCATTAGTAATGGTGAAGTTACCGCCTTGCATATCTGCCATTGACAACTTACCGTCACGACCTTTAAGCGCAAGCGCTTTAATACCGCCTTCGATACCAGCCATACCTAACGTATCACAGTCGCGCAACACGGGCGTAACCAAACCCCGTGGAGTAGAAACCGCAATCGATATATCAAAATAGTTATGGTAGCAAATATCATCACCGTCAAGAGAAGCATTTACTTCAGGGAAGCGCTTAAGGGCTTCAGTTACCGCTTTCACGTAGAATGACATAAAGCCCAAACGGATACCGTGACGCTTCTCAAACGACTCTTGATATTGCTTACGAAGATCCATAATAGGCTTCATATTAACTTCGTTAAACGTCGTCAGCATCGCAGTTGAGTTTTTCGCTTCAAGCAAACGAGTAGCAATAGTTTTACGCAGGCGTGTCATCGGTACGCGTTTTTCTGTGCGCTCGCCAGACAATGCTGGAGCAACATCAGTTGCTTTAGCTGGTGCAGCGGCTTTACTCGGCGCAGACAATGATTTTTCAACGTCTTCTTTGGTCACACGACCGCCTTTACCTGAGCCTTTAATGCTTGCAGCATCAATACCCTTTTCAGCCAACAAACGGCGAACTGAGGGGCTAAGCGCATCACTTTCTGCACCACTAGCATCATTATCAGCACTGGCCGGGGCATCAGCTTTAGCTGGGGCAGCACCCGCTTTAAAATTAGCAATCACTTGCTCACCCATTACGGTTTCGCCTTCTTGAGCAATGATATCGCTCAATGTGCCATCGGCTGGTGCAACGACTTCTAAAACCACTTTATCGGTTTCAATATCAACCAAGTTTTGGTCACGTGAGACCGCTTCGCCTGGTTGAACATGCCATGTTGCTATGGTTGCATCTGCCACTGATTCGGGCAATACAGGTACTTTAATCTCCACTGACTCACCTTTATTACTGGATGTTTTCTCTGCCGCTGGTGCGCTTTGCTCTTTAGCTTTTGACGCATCAGCCCCTTCTTCAAATTTAGCAATTACTTGCTCGCCTAAAACCGTTGCGCCTTCTTCATCGATGATAGAGCTTAAAACCCCATCTGCTGGCGCAACCACTTCAAGTACCACTTTATCGGTCTCAATATCAACCAAGTTTTGATCGCGAGTAACCTGTTCACCTACCTTCACATGCCAAGTGGCAATTGATGCATCGGCCACAGATTCTGGCAATACCGGTACTTTAATATCTATTGTCATACTGGTTCCTTATTTAATCGTTAATGCATCATCAACCAAATCTTTTTGCTGTTGGTTGTGAACAGAAATATACCCTACCGCAGGCGACGCAGATGCGTTACGACCGGCATAGCTAAGTTTTGCGCCATTTGGAACCGCAGACCAAAAATGATGCTGGCTACAATACCAAGCACCTTGATTCTGAGGCTCTTCTTGACACCAAACCCAATCGGTAACATGTTTGAACTTATTGACGATAGGCTCGATTTCCGCATGAGGGAACGGATACAACTGCTCAATACGTATAATCGCCACATCGTCTTGTTCGCTCTTACGACGTTGGTCAAGCAAGTCATAATAAACTTTACCTGAACACATCACGACGCGTTTCACCTTGGCAGGATCCATCTCATCAATTTCATCAATTACGTTTTGGAACACGCCGGTAGACAACTCTTCTAACGAAGATACGGCTAACGGATGGCGTAACAATGACTTGGGTGACATAACAATTAAAGGCTTACGCATGGGTCGAATTGCTTGACGACGTAACATATTAAAGACTTGCGCAGGTGTTGAGGGTACACAAACTTGCCAGTTATGATCAGCACACATTTGTAGAAAACGCTCTAAACGTGCAGAGCTGTGCTCTGGGCCTTGCCCTTCATAGCCATGAGGAAGCAACATAGTTAATCCACATAAACGGCCCCACTTTGCTTCACCTGAACTGAGGAATTGGTCAATAACCACTTGGGCGCCGTTGGCAAAATCACCAAATTGTGCTTCCCAAATCGTTAATGTACCGGGCTCGGCAGTCGCGTAACCAAATTCAAATGCCAGTACTGCCGCTTCTGACAACACTGAATCGTATATTTCCATTTTGCCTTGTTCGGCATGCAGATGAGTAAGAGGCATATACGTCTCACCGTTAGTCTGCCCATGCAAAACAGCATGACGATGGAAGAACGTACCACGGCCTGAATCTTGACCTGTCATACGAATATTTGATCCCGCATCAACAATTGAAGCGTAAGCTAAATTCTCTGCCATTCCCCAATCAAGCAGTTTTTCACCTGCCATCATGGAACGTCTATCTTGATATAGTTTAGCCACTCGTGACTGAAGTTTAAGATCTTCAGGAAAAGTACATAGCTTGTCGCCGAGTTCTTTGAGCTTTTCAACGCTAATTTCTTTCGCGTAAGGCGCGGTCCAGTCATGGCCTAGGAATGGAGTCCAATCAACTGAATGCTCAGTCATTGGGCGCCATTCTTCGACCACGCAGGCACCATGATCAAGTGCGGCACGATAATCTGATACGAGTTTTTCAATTTCGTGAGACTCAATTGAGCCTTCAGCTAACAATTGATCTGCGTACAGTTGACGCGGAACAGCATGCTTCTTAATTTTCTTGTACATCAACGGCTGAGTTGCACTAGGCTCATCAGCTTCGTTATGTCCATGACGACGGTAACAAACTAAATCAATTACCACATCACGTTTAAATTTATTACGGTAATCCAAGGCTAATTTAGTCACAAACATAACCGCTTCAGGATCATCAGAATTCACATGAAAAATAGGCGCTTGGACCATCTTAGCGATATCAGTACAATATTGCGTCGAGCGAGTATCTTCTGCGTTCGACGTAGTGAAACCAACTTGGTTGTTGATAACAATGCGTACCGTGCCACCGACTTTAAAACCTCGTGTCTGAGACATGTTGAATGTCTCTTGCACGACACCTTGACCGGCAATTGCCGAGTCACCATGAATGGTAATTGGCAGCACTACTGAGCCATCATCACATTTTCTACGATCAAGACGTGCACGGACTGAACCGATAACCACTGGGTTAACAATCTCTAAATGAGAAGGGTTAAACGCCAATGCTAGATGCACATTACCACCTGGAGTAGCAAAATCGGATGAATAACCCGCGTGATATTTTACGTCGCCAGCACCTAAGGTGTTGTCATGTTTACCAGAGAATTCATCAAATAAAACAGAAGGATTTTTACCTAGCACATTAACCAGAACGTTGATACGCCCTCGGTGAGCCATGCCGATAACCACTTCTTTTGTACCACAATCGCCCGCGTGACTGATTAAGCCTTTGAGCATGGGTACTAGTGCGTCACCGCCTTCTAGAGAGAAACGCTTCGCTCCAGGGAATTTAGCGCCGAGGTATTTTTCCATACCGTCTGCAGAAACAAGGCCTTTAAGAATAGACACTTTTTCGTCACGCGTTATTTGCGGTTTCGCTTGTACTGACTCGATTTTGTCTTGTAACCAACGCTTTTGCTCTGTATCGGTGATATGCATGTACTCAGTACCGATAGAGCCACAATAAGTATTATTTAGGGATTTAAATAAATCACCTAGTTTCATACTGTCTTGACCTATGGCGTAGGAGCCAACATTGAATACAGTTTCAAAATCTTGTTCTGACAATGAATGATGCGACAACTCTAAATCACGAACTCTGGGTTGCTTCCATAATTCTAAAGGATCTAGGTTGGCGTGCTGATGACCACGAAAACGGTAAGCATTAATAAGCTGTAATACTTTGACCTGCTTCTCGTCACTTGCATTTGATGTTCCAGTTGGAACCGTGCCTGCTCGAGCGACAGGGCCAAGTGCAGCTAATGCTCGGAATTGATCACGAATTTCACTGTGCTTAGTCTCAAGCTCAGCTCCTTCGACTTTCGGTAATTTGTCGAAAATAGCACGCCATTCATCAGTTACGCTTTTCGCGTCATCGAGATATGCTTCGTATAGTTCTTCTACATAAGCAGCGTTGCCACCAGCCATGTGAGAAGACTCCCACCATGCTTTCATCACGCTTTGTTGCATTGTTGTCCCTTGATTTTTATTAAGACTCACAATTATATGTGCTGCTGCACACGACCTTTAAAGGTTTGCGGATGCTCACCTTAAACTACAGTTTATATACTAAAAAAATAGCCACCCTATTAGGGATGGCTATTTAGACATTATCATTCTGAAGACTTAACTTACAGAATTAAAAACTAAACAGCCCGCTGCAGCAAAAGAGATTTTATGTGCCCTATCGCTTTGGTCGGATTTAGTCCTTTTGGACATACGCTCACGCAGTTCATTATACCGTGACAGCGGAACACACTAAACGCATCGTCAAGCTCACTCAAACGCTCTTCGGTAGCGGTGTCACGCGTATCTGCTAAAAAGCGGTACGCATGTAATAAACCAGCTGGACCAATAAATTTATCTGGGTTCCACCAGAACGAAGGACATGATGATGAACAGCACGCACACAAAATGCACTCGTATAATCCATCTAATTTCTCACGCTCTTCGGGTGATTGCAAAAACTCACGGGCGGGCGGCTGGTTATTATCGTTAATTAAAAACGGCTTAATTTTTTCGTATTGGCTGTAAAACTGAGTCAGATCAACGACCAAGTCACGTACAACTGGCATACCAGGTAATGGACGAACGATGATTTTTTTACGCCCCAGTGTGGACAATGGAGTGATACACGCCAACCCATTTTTACCGTTCATGTTCATACCATCAGAGCCACAAACGCCCTCACGACAAGAACGACGGAATGACAACGTTGGATCTTGTTCTTTCAACGCGATAAGTGCATCAAGCACCATCATGTCTTGACCTTCTTCAACCTCAAGCGTGTAGTCTTGCATACGAGGAGCATTGTCTACATCTGGATTATAGCGATAAACAGAAAATGATAATTGCATATGCTTAACTCCTCTTAGTAAGTTCTAGCTTTCGGTGGGAAAGCTTCGCGTAGTTTAGGTGACATATTTACGTCACGTTTCAACATTTTGTCACCTTCAGGCAAGTATACGGAGTGACATAACCAATTTGCATCATCACGGTCTGGGAAATCGAAACGACTGTGCGCACCACGACTTTCTGTACGGAAGTTTGCGGCAACCGCTGTGCTATATGCAGTTTCCATTAAGTTGTCTAATTCCAGACACTCAATACGCGCGGTATTGAAGTCGCTACTCTTATCATCAAGACGAGCATTTTTTAAACGGTCACGAATTTTGCCAAGCTCTTTAAGACCTTCAGCCATTGCGTCACCTTCACGGAATACCGAGAAATTAAGCTGCATACATTGCTGTAAATCTTTCTTAATTTGCACTGGATCTTCACCTTTACCCGGTTCAGAATTTTCCCAGCGATTAAAGCGCGCTAATGCAGCATTAATATCTTCATCTGTCGCTGGACGGCTGTCGATTTCATCGATAGCTTTGCCAAGATGTAGGCCTGTCGCACGACCAAAGACCACCAAATCAAGCAATGAGTTACCACCAAGGCGGTTAGCACCGTGTACGGATACACATGCGATTTCGCCACAGGCAAAAAGACCTTGAATGGGTTTTTCTTTGCCTTCGGCATCTATGCTTAAGGCTTGTCCATTAACGTTAGTTGGAATACCACCCATCATATAGTGACAAGTAGGAATAACCGGGATCGGTTCTTTTACTGGATCAACGTGCGCGAACGTACGGGATAATTCGAGAATGCCTGGTAAACGAGACTCAAGTACGTCTTTACCCAGGTGATCAAGTTTCAATTTACAATGCGGACCCAAAGGACCGTCAAAACCACGACCTTCACGAATTTCTGTCATCATCGAACGGGCCACAACATCACGACCAGCTAAATCTTTAGCGTTTGGAGCATAACGCTCCATAAAGCGTTCGCCATCTTTATTGAGAAGGTAACCACCTTCACCACGACAGCCTTCAGTTACTAATGTCCCTGCGCCCGCTATACCCGTTGGGTGGAATTGCCACATTTCCATATCTTGCATGGGCACACCAGCACGGATCGCCATACCAACACCGTCACCGGTATTGATGTGTGCATTTGTAGTAGAAGCGAATATACGCCCTGCTCCACCGGTTGCTAATACAACTGCTTTTGCCTTGAAGAATACAACTTCGCCGCTTTCGATATCGATTGCCGTACAACCGACAACGTCGCCATCTTGGTTCTTAACCAAATCTAAGGCATACCATTCGCTGAAAACTTTGGTTTTATTTTTAACGTTCTGTTGATATAACAAATGCAACAACGCATGACCAGTACGGTCAGCTGCAGCCGCTGTACGCGCGCCTTGTTCACCACCAAAATTCTGTGATTGGCCGCCAAAAGGACGTTGATAAATTTTTCCGTTCTCAAAACGTGAGAACGGTAAGCCCATATTTTCCATTTCAATAATGGCTTCAGGACCGGTATTACACATATATTCAATAGCGTCTTGATCGCCAATATAGTCTGACCCTTTTACGGTGTCATACATGTGCCATTCCCAGTTATCTTCATGGGAATTGCCTAACGCGACGGTAATACCGCCTTGGGCAGAAACTGTGTGCGAGCGTGTTGGAAAGACCTTTGACAATAATGCACACGATTTCCCAGACTCTGAAATCTGTAACGCTGCACGCATGCCTGCGCCGCCAGCACCAATTACAACTGCATCATACTCGTGAACTGGAATACTCATTTATAGACCCCACAAAACAAATAAACCCACAGCGACATAAGAAAACGCTACTAGGTTAATAAAAAATTGCACTACAGCGCGAATACCTGGCGCTTTAACATAATCGGTTAGCACCTGCCAAAAACCAATTCTAATATGCATCATCATTGATAATAGTGCTGCAAATGTGAAGACTTTCATGGCTAACGAAGCGAATAAATCGTGCCAAATTTCATACGTCACCGTTGGGGTACTTAGAAAGAACCACAGCATGTATAACGTAAAGGCGGTCATAATGATCGCTGTTGCACGCACCGTAACAAAATCCTGAACGCCATCGCGTTTAAAACTAGCTTGGTTGGTTAGCATAATAAAACTCCTACAACGATGGTCAGTACAATCCATAAACCGATAACAATCTTCGCGCTATTATTGCCTGACTCAAGTTCTTCCCAATGCCCCATATCCATCACCAAGTGACGTAAGCCGCCAAGAATGTGATAAGTCAGTGCTGAGATAGTACCGATTGCGATTATCTTGCCGATCACTCCGGACATCTGTTCTTGCACAAATGCAAAACCGTCTGGAGAAGATACAGATTCCGCCCAAGCCCAGATCACAAATAACAACGCAAAAAACATTGCGACGCCGGTAATGCGATGAAGGATAGAAGTTATAGCTGCAGGGGGAAAACTGATTGTGTTTAGTTGTAAATTAACTGGTCTCTGCTTTTTCACGTTTTGATGCCCGTTTTACCCGTAGGTTGTCTAGTCATTGTTTGCTAATGTGTTGCACATTAACAATCGCTTAAAGATTATGTGTCCTGTCGCCAAGCCTGTTAGTAAATTGTAAACAACTTGTTGCTTTAATTATTCGTGTTAACAATAGCTAGACGACCGTCAGGAGTATATCCAGCAGCGCCAATAAATACAATTGTTCTTCGTTATTAACGGTTTATAATTGAACATAAATAACATACATAATTACGGTGAATAATCAGGGTAGAATGGAAGTGAATAATTATTAAGCAAAAATGGTTTTAAATTGACTTATGGCGTCAACCTGAGTACAAATAGCGCCAATTTTCCCCGATAAACATTATATAATACTGTTTATCGCAAACAGAACTTTTCTGAGGAGAGCAATAAATGGCAAACAATAAAGCCACTTTGAAAGCAGGTAACGTAGAGGTCGAACTTCCGATTCTATCAGGTACTGCAGGGAATGATGTGATCGATGTTCGTACATTAGGATCACACGGTTATTTCACTTTCGATCCGGGCTTTATGGCGACAGGTTCATGTGAGTCGTCAATTACATACATTGATGGGGCCAAAGGTATTTTGTTACACCGCGGCTACTCAATCGAAGAGTTAGCACGTGATGCCGATTACATCGAAGTGTGTTACATGTTGTTACATGATAAAACACCGACCACGGAAGAATATCGCGACTTTAAAGACACGATCACTCGACATACTTTGGTCCACGATCAAGTAAATAATTTTTTCAGAGGCTTTCGTCGTGATGCCCACCCAATGGCTATGTTGTGTGGCACTGTTGGCGCAATGGCATCTTTCTATCACGATGATTTAGACATATCTGACCCTGAGCAACGTTTGCGCAGCGCATATCGCCTAGTAGCAAAAATGCCTACATTGGTCGCTATGTGTTACAAATATAATGTCGGCCAGCCCTTCGTTTATCCGCGTAACGACCTCTCATATGCAGAAAACTTCCTGAATATGATGTTCTCAGTACCAGCTGAAAAATACAAAATAAGCCCAGTCGTCTCTCGTGCAGTAGACCGAATTTTCACTTTGCACGCTGATCATGAGCAAAATGCTTCTACTTCAACCGTACGTTTAGCCGGCTCATCAGGTGCTAATCCTTATGCGTGTATCGCTGCCGGCGTTGCGTCTCTTTGGGGTCCAGCCCACGGTGGCGCTAACGAAGCATGTTTAAACATGCTTCAAGAGATTGGTACAGTAGATCGCATTCCTGAATTTATTGAGCGTGCAAAAGATAAAAACGATCCCTTCCGCTTGATGGGCTTTGGTCATCGCGTTTATAAGAACTTCGATCCTCGCGCAACCGTTATGCGTGAAAGTTGTCACGAAGTGCTTGATGAGTTGAAAATTGATGATCCTTTGTTGAACGTTGCAATGGAGCTTGAGCGCATCGCGCTTAGTGACCCTTATTTCGCTGAGAAGAAGTTGTTCCCGAACGTAGATTTCTATTCAGGTATCATCTTAAAAGCCATCGGTATTCCGACTAATATGTTCACCTGTATTTTTGCATTAGCAAGAACCGTAGGTTGGGTATCTCATTGGCATGAAATGTTGAGCCAGCCAGGTCAGAAAATTGGTCGTCCTCGCCAGCTTTATACGGGTGAAGTACAACGTAAATACAGCAAGATCGAAAAATAACCTTCGAATTTACTAACAAAAATAGCGCCAATTGGCGCTATTTTTTTATCTAAAACAAAGTGACTATGAAAACAGACACCCTATTTTTAATAGGGTGCTTAATACTATTTCAGCATGGCTAATAATTCTTTGGTTTTAGCCTGCATCAATTTGATATCCCCGCGAGATTCAACGTTTAAACGAATAACAGGCTCAGTATTTGATTTACGTAAGTTGAAACGCCATTTATCAAACTCGAGACCAATACCATCGGTGTAATCTACCACCTTGGCTTTGTCTTCATATGCTTGCAAAATATTCGCGATAGCGGCATCAGGGTCCTGCAAAACTGAATTAATTTCACCGGATGAAGGGAAAGCTGCAATACGCTGAGCGACCATCTCCGACAATGGCTTGTTTTGTAAACACAAAAGTTCAGCAACCAGCAGCCAAGGGATCATACCTGAGTCACAGTAAGCGAAGTCTCGAAAATAGTGATGTGCGCTCATTTCGCCGCCGTAAACTGCGTCATCTGCGCGCATACGTTCTTTAATAAACGCATGGCCGGTTTTACTTTTAATGGGTACACCGCCGGCGCTTTTAACAATATCTTCGGTATTCCAGTACACTCTGGGGTCATATATAACCTTCGCACCAGGGTCTTTATCAAGAAACGCTTGAGCCAGTAAACCGACAATATAATATCCCTCGACAAACTCACCCGTTTCATCAAACAAGAAGCACCGGTCAAAGTCACCATCCCATGCAATACCCATATTTGCCTTATGTTTGATCACCGCATTAGCAGTATCAGCACGACTTTCTGGTAACAAGGGATTAGGGATACCGTTAGGGAAATGGCCATCTGGTTGATGATGGATTTTGACAAACTCAATTGGTACACCTTTATTTTTAAACGCTACCTCTATCGCATCAAGTGCCTTGCCTGCCGCTCCATTACCTGCATTAACGACTAATTTAAGCGGGGTAAGGCCATCGGTCTTGACGTAGCTCAGCATATGTTCAACATAAGCATCCATGATAGACAATGTCTTATATTGACCGGTCGCTAACAACTTTTCGGTTAATACACTGCATTGACCTTGGACGAACGCATCTTGGCTTACAAAAGTGTCAGCATACTTTTCCAAACTCGTTTGGACATCTGCATCAGTGTAACTCTCAGCAAGTGCTTGAACATCAAATAAGCCAGTATCACCACTGACAGGTCGCGAACCTTCTTTGACCAATTTCATGCCGTTGTAATCAATGGGATTGTGACTAGCAGTTACTTCGACACCACCATCCACGCCTAGGTGCTTAGTAGCAAAGTATATCTCTTCAGTACCTGTCATGCCTAGATCACTGACATGACACCCTCCGTCAATCAGGCCAGCTGATAAAGCGAGCTTGAGGGGTTGTGATGTTAAACGGATATCACCGCCAACCACCACTGTTTTAGCATTAAAATGCTCGGCAAATGCGCGACCAATTCGATAGGCCACACGCTCATCTAACTGATCGATAAGCTTTCCACGAATATCGTAGGCTTTAAAGCAAGTAATCTTCATTTAATTCATTCCTCGCGACAACATTTCACTACTTAGATTCAACACGACCGTAACGGTCTGAGAAACGAACAATATCATCTTCCCCTAGATAGGTTCCTGATTGCACTTCAATAAGCTCTAATGGAATTTTGCCAGGATTTTCTAAAGCGTGGATTACGCCAACTGGAATATACGTAGATTGGTTTTCACATAACAGCAGCGTTTCGCTACCATTAGTCACTTTTGCTGTGCCTGCAACGACAATCCAGTGCTCAGCTCGGTGATGATGCATTTGCACCGATAGTTTTTCACCAGGCTTAACCATAATACGTTTGACCTGAAAACGCTCACCATTATCGATGGAATCATAACTTCCCCAAGGACGATATACTTCACGGTGAAACTCGAATTCAGGACGTTTGTCCGCCTTTAGTTTGTTCACCACATTCTTAATATTTTGTACTTTATCTTTATGCGCAACCAATACTGCGTCTTTTGTTTCAACCACAACGACGTTGTCTAAGCCCACAACTGATATAAGACGTTGCTCAGCGTTGATATAACTATTATGAACGTCATCTAAAATAGCATCACCAATGATCACATTTTGGTTTTCATCTTTATTTTTTGCCGTTTCCCATAAAGATGACCAACTACCCACATCACTCCAGCCAGCATCGAGCGGCACAACTGCTGCTGAATCGGTTTTTTCCATCACTGCATAATCGATTGAATCATCTGGGCAGGTTGCAAAAATATCGGCATCAACACGCACAAACTCTAAATCAGGGGCTTCGGTTGCGATAGCGCGCTTGCATATATCAAGCATATCAGGCGCGTACTTTTCAAGCTCTTGCAAATAACGGCTGGCTTTAAACAAGAACATACCACTATTCCAGAAATAATTACCCGAGTCGACATATTGCTGAGCCGTCACTGAATCTGGTTTTTCTACGAACTCAGCTACATCAAAACCCACGTCGGCTTGCGCAATTTTATCGCCACTTTTAATATAGCCGTAACCAGTATGCGCACTGTCTGGCACGATACCAAAGGTGACCAACTTGCCCTGCTCAGCCAAGACTTCTGCTTGGGCAATGGCTTTATGAAAGGCTTCTTTGTCATTAATAAGATGATCAGCCGCCAGTACCAACAACGTTGGATCTTCACCGTTTAAAGAGGCATGCAAGGCAGCCAATGCTATAGCAGGCGCAGTGTTACGTCCCATAGGTTCAAGTAAAATACCACCATGTTGCACATTCTGCTGTCTCAACTGCTCAGCTACCAGAAAGCGATGGGAATCGTTACAAATGACAATGGGTTTTTCAGATTTCGTCCCATCAAGTCTGGCGACGGTGTCTTGTAACATGGTCAAGTTTGAGGTCAAACGCAAAAATTGCTTAGGCAATGCTGCGCGAGACTTTGGCCATAAACGGCTTCCACTACCACCGGCTAGAACGACAGGTTTCATTTAACTTTCCTTTTTATAAACTTAAAATTGAATATGACTAAAATTTTCTGGGTGAATAGTATTAAAAGCGATGATTTTATTCAATGAACTATCGGTTTATATTATATTAAAGTGGGACTTAGCGACCTTTAATCCCATTCATCTGATATACCACCTAAAATCATCAAGTGAATCAAGTGGCAATCGCTTGCAAAACGCATATCCTGCCCTAATATACTTGCCGTTTAACATTCTAATATAGTGATCCTGTTCTATCATGAGTCAATTTTCACAGCGCTTTGGCGGCACCCAACGTTTATATGGTGTAAATGAAACCGAAACATTACAAAATTCACATGTCTGTGTTGTAGGCATTGGTGGTGTCGGTTCTTGGGTGGCAGAAGCCCTAGCACGAAGCGCAATTGGGCATATCACGTTAATCGATTTAGATGACATCTGCGTAACCAATACCAACCGGCAAATTCATGCTTTGCAAAACACCATTGGCGAAGCAAAAGTCGATGCAATGCGTGAACGAATTCAGCTAATCAATCCAGAATGTAAAGTGGATGTCATTGAAGATTTTGTCACGCCAGCAAACGTAATAGATCTGCTCAATAAAGATATGACATACGTGGTGGAAGCGACTGACAGTGTTAAAGCAAAAGCGGCGATGATAGCGCATTGCAAACGCAATAAAATTCCTATCATCACCGTTGGCGGTGCAGGCGGGCAGATTGACCCTACGCAAGTTTCTGTTACTGATTTAGCAAAAACTATTCAGGATCCGTTGGCCGCTAAACTACGTTATATTTTGCGCAAGGAATATGGGTTTACGACTAATTCAAAACGCCGCTTCGCCGTTGAGTGTGTGTTTTCCACAGAGCAGCTAAGGTATCCCCAATCCGATGGTTCGGTGTGTCAAACCAAAAATTTGACCGACGGTAGCGTTAAACTCGATTGTAACAATGGTTTTGGTGCATCTGTGGCAGTAACAGCCACATTTGGCTTTGTCGCTGCCGCTCGCGTTATGCAAAAAATTATTGATAAAGCGCAGAAGACCACGCTGACTGCCTGAGATAGGTAAACTCAGTGATTTAGTTTGCAACATAAAAATCTTTAACCGGATTTCAACGAGCGATGCTTTTTAATATCTAAATAAACGCTAACCATTAACCATACGCTGATGACACTGATTAAAAGCACACTATTTTCTGTGAGCTGCATGACCTCTTCACTTAAAGTCGATGTAGCAAAAATCAACATCAGGTAATATGGCAGATTGAGTAACCCTGCAAACCATACCACTTTAAATGGACGTCCCTGAGCACCTTGTTTGAACATATAAAACGCCAGCGAATTGATGTGTATCATAGCGATCAACAGGTATTTGATTGAATATTGTTTTTTAGCGTTTTGCGGGGATTGTTTGTTCGCACTGTTATGGCTATCTGGACTATGGGCAAAGCGCCGACCGAGTGAATAATTAATGATGGATCCCAACGTCGCTGCAATCACCATGCATAACGTCAGATATATAATGTCGCTCCAATCCGGTTTAGCGAGCACCACAAGCAAAACTGCAAAAAATTGTCCTGGAAAATAAAAACCAATATACACAACAGACTCAAGCAAAATAATCGCCAAAATCAACACATAAAAATAACCGTCAAAGGCGCTTTTTAACTCCTCGAGCAATGTTATTCCTGGAGGTACCACCCCAAAATGTATTAAAATTAACATCAGCCCCAAAGCAATTAAGGCTGATAGCGGTAAAAAAGATTGATAGCGCATAGGTTTCAAATAGCATTCAAATTGAAGTAAATCTGAATACAAATTACGTCAATTCAACGATTTAAGATCAACTTAAGTTGTTTTTCGACACAACTCGCCCTAGCATAGAGCTATCCTTTCTAAAAATTAGAAACCTAATGTATCGTGCTAAAACGACTATCGAGCAATGGCGGATCCTACAGGCAGTTGTCGATTTCGGTGGTTATGCTCACGCCGCTAATAAATTAAATAAAAGTCAATCTTCTTTGAACCACGCCGTGGCTAAGCTTCAAGATCAACTTGGGGTTAAGCTATTGGAAGTCAAAGGACGTAAAGCTTTTTTAACTGCCGCGGGCGAAGTCATGTTACGCCGCTCACGCCATCTGTCGCAAAACGTGCAAGATTTAGAAGAGTTAGCGGGCAATATCAATCAAGATTGGGAGCCTGAAATTACCATAGCAGTAGACTTGGCGTATCCGAAAAAGTTGCTCTATCCAGCGTTAAAGGCGTTTTATCCAGAAAGCCGTGGAAGCCGTTTACGTATTATTGAAACGGTTTTAACAGGTACAGAAGAAGCCATAACCCAAGGCTGGGCAGATTTAGCTATATCACCTATGATGCCCAAAGGTTTTTTAGGGGAGCCTATTGCAGAGTGCGCGTTGTATCCTGTATGCCACCCAGATCACGAATTAGCATCCCTGACCGGACCGATCGATTTAAACGATTTACAACAACACTTACAGCTTGTGATTAAAGATACATCCAGTTCGCCGAGTGAAAAGCAGGGGTGGCTTAAATCTGAACAACGCTGGACTGTCAGTACATTTGAAACCGCGGTAGATTTACTACGCGAAAACATTGGCTTTTGTTGGTTACCAGAGTTTATCGTAGACCCCTTAATCGAGCGTAAAATTCTACATCGTCTACCGATCAAGGGCAGTAGTTTTAGGCCTCTAATATGTTACGTCATAAAACCTAAGCCTGATTCTTGCGGGCCAGGCTCAAATTTACTGTATAAAACATTAGTTAAGCAAAGTCCTTTTAATAACCCTTTAATAGAAGAATAAATCAAATTTGGAGACCATTATGCAGATGACCAGAGAAGAGTTAACCCAGTTAATGATCGATAGCGCACAAAATGCTATTGAAACTACAGAACATGAGTTTGGTATCGTACTCGATGAAACTGAGCAGAGCCTTGATATCGTTGACGATGTTATTCTAAGTTGGTTAGGTAAATATAAATCCCAAGCGCTAGAAGACAATGCTGTATTTACTATCTGCAATATATACGGAGCCTATGTCGGTGAACTATTTCGCAATAAAGTAGGTGGATTTTGGAAGTATGACGAATCTGATAAACGTGCGCCCTATGTGGTATTAGAATACGCGGGGAATACATATGCATTTGCAGGTATTTGTTATCAACGACTAGTGAATGATAGCCAGATCAGCGTCAAAAATTACTTCGAACAAGCGGTAGCAAACAATCTTCAGTGACCTATACGGCACCAATTAAGGGGTTGGGTCAGAAGCACCCAACACAATCATGATATGGCTAAAGAAAAGACAGACTTATTTAGATGGTTTGGTTAAGAGTGGCGGTCTCGACCAGTCTTGACTCAAAAATGCTATATGTTTGTTCTTTTTTATCCAATAAAGGTAAATGCCATCAAGTAAAATGGTCAGTGCAATTAACCACGAAAAGCCCCAGTTCTGCTTGGATGCCATAACTAAATGAAAACCTATATCTGTCACCAAACTCAACAAAATTAAAGGCTTGATAGCTTTAAATAATATCTTGGCGTAGCCATCCCAAATTTTAGTCCTAAAGCTGATCATCAATACCACTAAAAAGCTCGGAAGTGCGATAACTAAACTACTGTAAAAATAACTGTTATGGGGATAAAAAAGCGCTAATAGCGCGCCACTATCTTGGCGAAAGGTTAAAGATGCGATAAAAACCCAGATTGGTCGACAAATGTAGAACAAGCACCAAAGCAGTGATTTAGATGGCTTAACGCGTCCTGCATCATCGTAGTATTTAAGGGGAAGTAATAAACGCATTAAACTTAGCTTATTTAATCGAACGAAGTGACTTCGCAAAGTGATGACTAGAAATCGCAAACCCTTCACGTAAGTAAAATTTATGGGCGGCAAAACGTTGTACACCGGAGTCGAGATGTAATTGCCCGCAACCTTGCTGTAAAGCATTCTCTTCTAACCATTTAAGCATAACTGCACCGATACCCATTGAACGCTGTTCTGTATCAGTAATTAAGTCGTCCACGTACATATGTTTGCCCCAAGCGAGCTTATGACCGATGCTAAATCCTGCGACACCGCTGATGGTTTTACCGCAAACAGCTTGCAGTAATTGGTAGCCATATTTTTGCTGGTGCAAAACCCGTGCAATAAACTCACTATGAGCGAGATTAGGGCGAAGCTGATACATTAATGGGTAGCATGCAGATATCTGCTTTTCGGTTGTGGCTATACTACACATCACTTGTTTCATCGTTTATTAATGACTCTTTGCTGTAAATGAATCCCGCATATCAGATAATACCTCTTCAATGTCAGAGAATCCCTCGACTGATATATAAATACTCATTTGGCTTTCAATCGAGACATACTCACCTACCCTTGCGAGAAATTGAGTGTCATTCAATGCGCTCTGCACTCGTTCAAAAAATTCACGGGCTAGGGTTTCATCTATGTTACGCAGGCACACCACAAATTGCTCGTTGCCCACTCGCCCCACTACATCTTCTTCTCTGGTGACTTTAAGCAAGCAATGGGATACCGCTTGCAGGGCTTTTTCACCTACTGTGTGGCCATGCTTCCCTTGTACTGTTCGAACGTTACTAATATCGATCAGTGCTAGCGCATTAGTTCGACCATTCTGTGCGTGTGGTAGGCGTCTCATCATGCCTACAACCGCACGCTCGTTATATAAACCCGTTAATGTATCGCTACTCACATTTTTGATATAGCGCTTGACAATAAAGAAGTAAACCCCAGCCAGCAGCAAGATAAACGCGAGTGTTAACATCACAATTGAGCGATATTTTTGCGTTTCCTGCTGTTCCAATTCATTTTCAAGGGAGGTAATTTGACTATGTAAATTCGCCACGCCCAGCACTCTGCCCGAGCGTTGCTGGTCTAATATTTGTTTATTTGTCAATTCAACATATAAATCGAATACGTCTTGGGCTTTTACAAGATTATCGGTGTAAAAATAGGCATTGGCCATCACCCAAAGATAATCTCGTCGAGCTAAAAACTTTCGGTGCTGAGAATCGCTCAAGGCTTCTTGCTCTTGAATGAAGGTTTCTACACATGTTTTGTTGTTATCATAAACGCATAGCGCAATTCCGTATAACTTGGCGTTACGGTGAATGATGTCACTACTGACTTTAGGTAAATAAAAATTCAACTTTAATAAACTGTTGCGTAAATATTTATACTCTTGCAAACGAAAATAATATCGGCTTTCAGCATAATGCAACCAAGCATTCGTTAGCGGAGTATTAACCGTTAAATTGGCTCGTCTGAATATTTCGATATGCTGTTTAGCTGCAACAAAATCACCACTGGCCATGTTGGCACTAATAGCACTGATAAGGGTCGCCAATTGGTTGTTCGTCGCATACACCTCAAGCCCCATATAATAAGACTTTAAGTACTGCTCAGCGGCTAACTCATTTTGCCCAATACCACCGTACAGCAATCCGATATTATTATGAATATGCGCAATAGCCGCGACGTCGCCCAATTCAACAAACTTTTCCAATAATGAATAGAGTTTGCCCAATTTCACCGAAATATCAGTGCTATTTTGATTACAAACCGTGATCAAACCCAGTTGTGCACTGAGGTAAATATCCGAATAACGGTCTCGAGCTAACGACTCAGCTTGAGAATAATAATCACACCGTTTGGGGTTTTCCTGCACATCAAAAATAAAACCCAATTGATAAACCGCTCCGGCATATAAAGCACTGCTTTTGTCGATTGAGTCGTCGTTAAATAGCTGATTGAGAATATCTCGAGCATGTTCATATTGCCCAACACAGATCAGCGAATGAGATTTTATGAGATTCAGCCTATCGTGCTGGTCTTTGTCCAAATCATCAGATACAAGATAGTTATCGAGCGTGAGCGTAATATCGCTTTTGGGGCAATCATAGGTAGCAGCTTGGGCGGCAATAATAAATTTTTCAATATCTTCGCTTTGCTCAGCATAAGCGTAAGACGTACTCAACCAAACAAAGACGCTTACCGCCAACAACACTTTCACAAAATCACCAAACCATTAGACTAAAGTAGGGGTAAACAATAGTGGCTCAAAAAAAATTTATCCACCACTATATCGGAGATAATGCACAAAAATCGTGCATTACGGTGATAAAACGAAACTGATATAGGTTAGTTACATTCAGACGTTCAAAAAACAAACAAACCAACTACTGCAAAGCATCAGCATAGGCAAATATAGCGGGCGCACCACCGGTATGCCAAAAAAGTACGTTGCTATCTGCTTTAAATTGCTTACGACGGATCATATCGATTAATCCGCCCATTGCTCTTCCGGTATAAACAGGGTCAAGTAAAATCCCTTCGTACTGGGCACATAATGCGATCGCTTCGCGTTCTAAGCGTCCAACCACACCATATCCTTGACCAATGTAATCATCAATCAAGTGTAGGTCGTCTATTGATCCGTTATAATCAATAGCCAATTGAGACGCACTGTGCTCTATCAATTGCTGTAACTGACTTTTATAGCTATCTTTACCTTGTTCGTCTTTATCGATATTAATGCCGATAATATTGCTGTTGCCATTATTCATTTGCTTACCGAGGACTAGTCCACAATGTGTTGCTCCAGAGCTTGAGGCAAATACAATGTCGGAAAACTGCACGTCCTGAGCGAAAGCATCGCACTGAATCATCAATTCTGAGTAAGCATGAATAAAGCCTAATGCACCAATGGTATTTGAACCGCCATAAGGGACAACGTAAGGCTTCTTGCCTTGTGCACGCAACTGGTCAACCAACGCAGGAATATCCTCGCCTTTACGCTTTTCGCCACTCCAATGAATATGCGCAGCAAAAAGTTGGTCGAGCAACAAATTGCCGTTCGCCATATCAGGCGCCTGCCCACCTAGCACTAAATGACAAGTTAACCCTAATTTCGCTGCACCAGCAGCCGTTTGCCGGCAGTGATTAGACTGAGCTGCGCCAGCGGTAATCACGCAATCACATCCTTTTGCCAGTGCATCCGCCAATAAGTATTCGAGTTTACGAGTTTTATTGCCACCAAGGGCCAATCCGGTCAAGTCATCGCGTTTGATATAAATTTGTGGGCCACCTAAGTGAGCAGAAAGCCGTGTTAACTTATGAACAGGTGTGGGGAATACGCCCAATTCAATTTTCTCTATTGCATTTATCGACATGTATGCCTCTGGAAATATTACCTAAAAGTAATTGTTAGATGACCCATTTAGATCCGTTATCATCAAGATATATGTTCGATATTGGCAAGGTAATGTTTTAGACATTCAAGTCGTTACCCACAATTTGCACCTATAGCAATATTTAACACCGTTTCACGCCTTAACCAGTCTAGTAATAATAGACATCAAAGAATACTTGAGTCAGCCAATAACCGTTTCAAGTCTTCAGGGGTATCAATTCCCGTAGGTGGCGTTTGACGAGCAATATCCACATGTATTTTTTCACCGTGCCACAGAACACGAAGCTGTTCTAAGGATTCAATTTGCTCTAATCCTGAAGGCGACATATTCACATATTGCTTGATAAACCCAGCTCTATAAGCATATATACCCACATGGCGAAGATAATAATCACCAATTTCATCGATGCTATCTTCATCTAAGAAACGGGCACGGTCGTAAGGAATCGTAGCGCGTGTAAAGTACATCGCATAACCCTGCTTATCTAGCACAACTTTTACCACGTTGGGATTAAACGCTTCTTCCACATCAACAATTTTAACGGCAAGAGTCGCCATTTCAGCCTGCTGGTGATGATGAAGGTTTTCAGCTACCTGTTGTATATTTGCAGCAGGAATAAAGGGCTCATCGCCTTGCACATTGACCACAATTTCTTGCGCCAACATATTTTGCATTTCCACCACTTCAGCAAGACGTTCAGTGCCAGATTCATGATGAGCTCCCGTCATACAGTATTGTCCACCAAAGTCACTAACCACTTTGGCAATCCGTGCATCATCTGTAGCCACAACAATATTGGATGCACCCGATTCTATCGCCCTCTGGTACACATGCTGAACCATCGGCTTGCCATTAATTTCAACTAAGGGTTTACCTGGAAATCGGGTCGATGCATAACGGGCTGGAATGATTACATTGAAATTCATGTTGTCGTCCTACTTGGTGATTTTCTCTAATTCTTCACTAGATAATGCCAGCGCTTCGGTTTCAAGCAGCACGGGAATATTATGCTCGATGGGATAAGCAAGACGATCAAATCGACAGACCAGACGCTCAGCTCCCGCCGGCGTTTTATCTAAAACGAGCACACCTTTACAAACTGGACAGGCCACAATTTCAAGTAATTTTTTATCAAACGCCATGTTCATCTCACTTCTTTGTTGCGTAATTTTATTAATAATTGTTGGTCAAAATTTATATCAAGCTTGGCATTAACAGGTAAATACCACCAATCATCGTAAGCAAATTGCTGACACTTAACCGCATCTTTTTCTGTCATCAACACGCGTTCTTTTGGCAAATCGCCCTCTTGGAAATCATGATGATCTGCGAAACTTAAACATTCTTTTATCACCACTGCATGTTGCTCGAGTAATCGATAAAAACGCTGTGGGTGACCAATACCAGCCGCCGCAACTATCGGCGAATCAAGTTGCTCTAACGACAAACGCCGATTTGGGTATTTCAAATTCACCAATTGCCCTGGTACGAGTTGCATCAGATGTTCATTTACTGAAGCATGCTCGCCGTTAATTACCACAAAATCGACTTCGGCAAGTCGAAACCGTGTTTCGCGAAGTGGCCCACTAGGCATCAAAAAGTGGTTGCCTGTACGGCGCTTACCGTCCATCACCACTATTTCGATATCGCGTTGTAGTGCGTAGTGTTGTAGGCCATCATCACAAATAATTACATCACAATGATGAGCATCGATTAAAAACTGCGCGCCTCTGGCTCGTTTGGGATCAACCACCATTGGGCACGTTATATGCTGGCGCATTAATACGGGTTCGTCCCCTACTTCGGTCGGTTCGCTGGTTGATATCACGGTGCATGGATATTGGTCACTGTGTCCACCATAGCCTCGACTCAACACACCTGGCCGGTAACCATTTTCAGTCAAAAACTGGGCTAAATGGACTACCATAGGTGTTTTCCCATTACCGCCGACACTGATATTTCCCACAATAATAACCGGAGCGGAAACCTTAACAGATGCCTTTAATCCCATTGAATATGCCACTTTACGCGCGCGTGATACGGCCCAAAACAATACCGTTAAAGGAAAAAGCACAATAAAAACAGGCCATTTGTACCAAGGATGCTGATACCAAACCCTTTCTATCATTCTCACGACGCGATTGGCCCGTCACCAAATTGTAATTTGTGTAATTGCGCGTAGGCACCATCTTGAGAGAGTAACGAAGCATGACTGCCCTGCTCTAAAATACAGCCTTTTTCGATAACTAAGATTTGGTCAGCACTTTCGATAGTGGAAAGGCGATGGGCAACCACTATGCTAGTGCGGTCTTGTTGTAACGTTTCCAATGCATCCTGAATCAACCGTTCTGATTCGGTATCAAGTGCCGAAGTCGCTTCATCGAGGATCAGCACAGGGGCATCTAACAAGACCGCTCGGGCGATGGCTAGGCGTTGACGTTGCCCCCCCGATAACATCAGGCCGTTTTCACCGATAAGGGTATCCATTCCTTTGGGTAATTGGTCAATAAATTCTAATGCATGAGCGGTTTTAGCCGCCGCTAGAATCTGCTCAGAAGTCACGCGCCCTTCAGAGCCATAGGCAATATTATTCGAAATAGTGTCATTGAATAGGGTCACATGTTGCGACACCAATGCAAACTGACGTCGCAAATCTTTCAGTTTAAAATCTTGCAGTGGCACATCGTCAAGTAAAATAGTGCCTTGGTCTACATCGTAAAAACGTGTCAGCAAACTCGATATGGTCGATTTTCCACTGCCAGAGCGGCCCACCAACGCGAACATTTTACCGGGTTCAACAGTGAACGACATATCTGTTATAGCAGCATCATCTTTATTAGGATAGTGAAACGTCACGTCCCTAAATTCCAATTTACCTTTGGCTTTATCCAGTGCTTTAGTCCCGGTGTCTTTTTCGATAGGATTATCGAGTATGGAAAAAATACTTACACAAGCCGCCATACCTTTTTGAAACTCACTGTTGACGGTAGTGAGCTGCTTCAACGGTTTAAGTAGCATGGTCATCGCCACAACCACGGTAACAAAAGTGCCGGGGGTCAGATCAGTGATAAAATTAGGTTTACTAGATATGTACAACACCACCGCAAGTGCCACTGATGCGATAACTTGAATCGATGACACACTTAAAATCTGCGCTATAACTAATTTCATATTCTGTTGACGGTTGTGATTATTCTTCTTAGCAAAGCGCGATGCTTCTAGGTCTTGGCCACCAAACATGAGCACCACTTTATGACCTTTAATTATCTGTTCTGCAGAAGAGGTTAAATTGCCCATCGCGTGCTGAATATTTTTACTGACCAAGCGAAAGCGTTTGCTGACGCTCGAGACTATCACTGCCACCAAAGGACCAATTAGAATAAACACTAACGCTAATTGCCAAGAGTGGTAGAACATCCAAAATAATAATCCAAACACCAAAGCGCCTTCTCTGACTAAGGTCAAAAACGCTTTGCCGGCAGCGCCAGCTACCTGTTCAGTATCGTAAATCACTTTTGAGATAAGCTGACCTGATGGGTGATGATCGTGGAATGCAACGGGCAAATGCATGTACTGGTGAAACAGTTGCTCACGCATTTTCATTACAACCTGACTTGATATCCAAGAAAGGGTGTACGTACCCATAAAATTAAATATGCCGCGGGCCATAAACACCGGTATGACAAAATATGCAGCTAAGCGTAGGTAGTCATAATCCCATTTACCGCCATTACCATCAATGATTGGTTGCAGCAGTGATATCACGTAAGCATCGATCAGCGAGTAGCCCACCATGCCAATAACGGCAACAGCAAAGGCCAACTTGAAGTCTTTTAGGTAAACGGCGAAGCGTTTGAATACATTTTGAGACGGTAAATTATGTGTCATGAAAGCGTTATAATTCGACTTAGTTAAGGTTATACGATGATATTGTAACTGTTAGGGGGAATTTCCCCAACTATCAATTATTTAATGCTTAATTTTCAATCAATCTAGTGATTTGCATACCAATAAGGATATATATCCTCTCGAAATCTTTTCACCTTAATCGCTCCTTTACCGATAGTTAACTGTATTTGTCCCTGCTCTGAGGTACGAAACAACGCGGCATCGGTTTGTTGGTATCGTTTAAGCACTTCGTTTCTGGGAAATCCCCAACGGTTCATAAAGCCCTGACTAAAAATGACATAATCCGGCGCAACTGCATTAATAAATTCCCGTGACGATGACGTATTGCTTCCATGATGAGGCGCAAGCAAAATGTGTGATTGCAATAACGTTCCATAGTGGCTCACCAGTTTTTGCTCCACGGACGCATCTATATCCCCAGTTAACAATACTTCAGTAAAACCATCCGTTATTTGCAATACACATGAGCTATTGTTATCGCTATGCAACGTTGGATCATCAGGCCATAAAGCAAATATATTAAGCCCTTGCCATGTAAGCTCCCAGCCCTGACGACACACGTCTTTTGTGGTGTAGATTTGTGACATTGGCATAGCTCGTCGAAGTGCTGGTAAGCTTCCACTATGGTCGTTATCAAAATGGCTGAGTACCAATGCGTTAACTTGGCTTATGCCTCGGCTTCGCAAATAAGGTACAAGCGCACTATCGGCCATATTAAAACCACTGGGATAAGACGCACCTACATCGTATACCAACGCTTTATTGTATCTGCTTATGACTACCGACAAGCCCTGCCCTACATCTAACACATTAACCTGCCATTGTGTTGATTGGGTGCGCAAACCAAAACTCAGCAGAGGTATACAAAGCACCAACGCAGCGATCCTTGGAACCAATCCTTTAGGTAACAACATAGTGACGGTTGCTAACGTCAAACCAATCCACGCTAATGCTGGTATAGCTTGAATATTTAGCGCCGCACCTGACCAGTCACTGGCGGCCGTTAAAATATCAAGCGAGAACATCAGTCCTTTATCAACTAAGCTCAATACGGCTTGATATTGCGATAATGAAAACAGCATCATCATGATTGCCAGTAAACATAAAGGTACAAAAATCAATGTCACTATTGGCACCGCAATTAAATTGACCAAAGGTGCAACCAACGAAATAAAAGAAAATTGCCAAGCAACCAATGGCAGCATCAAAATGCTTAAGGCCAGTTGTAAACGGCACATTCCTGCAAACCATGCCTTGATTGAAAATCCATTATGTCGTATTGGCCATCGCCAAAAAACAAAGCCAATAATCAATATAGCGCTGAAACTCAACCAAAAGCTTTGACCAAATAAGCTTAAAGGGAATAGTAAGATAAACCCGCTGACACTGACCAAAAAAATACGTTTAAACGCCCAGTGCGTCCGCGTGAAAAGTAAAAATGCGGCCAATGTTAACATCAACCATGCTCGCATTGCGGGTAATCCTAACCCCGCTAAATAAGCATAACCAAGGGTGGCCAATAAGGTAATGCCGACGCTAGTAAGGTAGAAATTCACCTTTTGTGCTTTGATTAACACTCGGTAACAAAAAAGTAAGACCGTGGCGATGAACAAATAGCATAGGCTTGCCACTAGCGCTAAATGCAATCCCGAAATGGCAATTAAATGGGCAATCCCAGTTCGTTGTACCAATAGCCAATCATCAGGGGTAAGTAAACCTCGATGCCCCAATGCTAATGCGGCTATCCAAGGCACTGTGGTAAGGTGTGTCGCCATAATCTGATCAAGTAAACGTTGGCGCAAGCTGACACTTGATTCAAGTAAGCTATTGTTTTTATTTGCTTTAACATAGCCTGTAGCCACTATTTCTTGACTAAATAACCATTGTTGATAATGAAAAGCGCCTTGATTGGCTAAGCCATGAGGTGGCTTTAGTTTTACCCATAGCTGCACCACGTGACCTTGTTTTATCGGCCACAGAGGCTTGGTCCAACTTACTCTGATACGTCTTTTGGGTATCAATATCCGCTCATCAATATTCGATATATCAAGGTTAAAACGTGTACTTTTCTCAGTATCAATTAAGCTGGCAACTTGTCCCTTAACCCAAATACCTTGCGTAAAATCATCTGCTTGGAGTTGCCAAGTTTGCTGCCAATGCCCTACACTTGCCATCCAAAAAATGCCCAGTAAAAAGTAAATACTCAAGCTTTTAACGCACTGGTAACTTGAAATGGTGTGCGACCAACGCCACAGCAGTATGATAAGACATAGGATTATTGGTAGAATGAACAGCGCAGGAAGCGACAACCAAAATAAGGCGGACATACTGGCTGCAATAAAACTGAAAAGTCTACCGTCCATAGTGCTAGGCACATCCTTTGTATCACTTCACAACTTATTATAGAGAATTATGCTGAAAAAGTTTATTAGACGCTTCTTACCTGATCATCATAAAATTAAAAAGCAAAAAGCATTGAAGGTATTTGGTACTCTGTTGCACGATCCTAATCTCTGGCATCTGAATCGTCGTTCAGCATCAGGGGCTTTTGGCGTTGGGCTATTTTTCGCATTTTGGCCTGTCCCGTTTCAAATGTGGCTGGCCGCTGGGGCAGCGATCCCTCTAAGAGTAAATTTACCGCTTTCTGTGGCAACCGTGTGGATAACAAATCCTTTTACCATGCCACCTATTTTTTACGGTGCATATCTCGTCGGCGCCACTATATTGGGGACTGATACGCAAGCTTTTCATTTCCAGCTAAGTTGGGATTGGGTCGTACAGAGCATTGAAACTATTGGACCTGCATTTTTGCTTGGTTGTGGTGTGTGTTCTATTGTCTTTGGTTTAGCAGGCTTTTTCGGATTGAATTACATCTGGCGTTGGTCAGTGGTTAAAGCATGGCAAGTCCGTCAAGCTAAGTACGCGGCAAGCAGAGCCAGACTCAAAAAATAATAAAAAGCCAGCCGCAAATGCTGGCTTAAAACCGTCAACTTATTCTAGAACGGGACAGACGCTACATACAATTATTACCTGCCTAATATTGATATCACCGCCTGAACCGCGCGTTAAATATAACGCCTGTTCTCTGCTAAATACCCCAACATCAAAAATAGACTAATAATGCATATACCCCGATATAAACTGGGGATCATCAGCAGTACGAGTTTCACGTGGGGCGTGGTGAATATAACAAGTGCCCCATAACCGAATGCACAAATAAGGACAAACACCGAAGTGCGCACAATAAAATGATATGGTGCCAAAATATGCTTAATTTTTTTGTTGAGTATATCTCCATAAATCACCAGTACAGTAGCGACTATGGTCATGGCAATCTCAGCATAATATGGGCTCACCCAACGCGTTAAACCAGCTAAGGCTTCAAATATAATTGAGGTGTCCATGGGTTAACCTTCGAGTTCAATAAACATTTTCAGCATCTCGTCTTCATTCATAACTTTGACGCCTAAATCCTGTGCTTTAGTCAGTTTTGAACCCGCTTTTTCACCAGCAACTACGCAACTTGTTTTCGCGGAAACGCTACCAGCGACCTTGGCGCCAAGCGCCTGTAATTTAGCTTTCGCCTGATTGCGGTCCATGACGTTTAACGTGCCTGTTAAAACATAAACTTGTCCGGCGAGGGGTAACGTATCCAGTGCGATTTTTTCAATTTTTGGCCAATGCACACCTGCTGCTAACAGTGCTTTTATAACATCAAGGTTGTGCCCTTCGCGAAAAAAGTTAAACACATGCTGCGCAACAATAACTCCCACGTCGGAGACAGTTTGAAGGGATTCAATATCCGCTTGTTCGATGTCTTCTAAGGTTAAAAAGTGTTGTGCTAAATTTTGAGCCGTTGCCTCACCCACCTCTCGGATACCAAGAGAATAAAGGAATTTAGCCAATGTTGTTTTTTTACTCTTTTCTAAAGCATTAACCAGATTAACGGCAGATTTCTCGCCCATGCGCTCCATACTCGACAGCGGAGCGATGTCCAAGTTAAAGAAGTCTGCGGGGCTTTTTACCATGTCAGCATCAACGAGTTGTTCAATAAGCTTATCCCCTAGCCCATCAACATCAAGGGCTTTACGGGAGGCGAAATGTTTCATCGCTTCTTTTCGTTGAGCTTTGCAATAGAGACCGCCTGTGCAGCGAGCAACGGCTTCACCTTCGAGCTTTTCAATCGCAGACTCACAAACTGGGCATACTACTGGAAACACAATCTCGCGCGCGTCTTCGGGGCGTTTGTCAGCCACTATCGCTACGACTTGTGGAATAACGTCTCCTGCCCTGCGAATAATGACTGTGTCGCCAATCATGATGCCGAGTCGGTTAATTTCATCTTGGTTATGAAGTGTCGCATTCGATACTGTAACGCCACCAACAAAGGTTGGTGCAAGACGCGCAACAGGCGTGATTGCACCAGTCCGCCCTACCTGAAATTCAACATCTAGCAAGGTGCTCATTTCTTCTTGCGCTGGAAATTTATGTGCTATGGCCCAACGCGGTGCACGCGCAACAAAGCCTAAAGCTTGTTGCATCTCGATATTATCAACTTTGAAAACTACACCATCAATATCGTAGCTTAGTTGACTTCGCAGCTCGCCTACTTTGTGAAAATAGGTTAAGCATTCACTCGCGCCTTGGGCAGTTTCCAGCTCTTTGCTCAACGGTAAACCCCACTCGCTTAATTGCTTCAAACGTGCTGAATGAGTGATGTCCAAAGGCTGTTTTTCATTCTCAACTAATCCCAACGAATAACTATAAAACAACAGCGGTCGCGCTGCTGTAATTCGAGGATCTAGCTGACGTAGGCTCCCCGCCGCCGCATTCCGTGGATTCACAAACGGTTTTTTTCCTTTGCTAATTTGCGCCTCGTTTAACTTAATAAAACCCGAGCGTGTCATGATCACTTCGCCACGCACTTCCAAACGACTCGGGTATGTATCGCCACGCAGGCTAAGGGGTACATTGGCAATAGTGCGTACATTTGAAGTAATGTTCTCACCAACGCGACCATCACCGCGAGTGGCTGCCCGCACTAACTTACCGTTTTCATACAAGATACTGACTGCTAAGCCATCAAGTTTAGGCTCACAACTAAAGCTGATCTCGTCAGTGATGTTTAATCGATCTTTTATACGTTTTTCAAACGCGACCATGTCGCCTTCATCGAAGGCATTGTCAAGAGACAACATGGGCACTTCATGCTCAATTTGTTCAAATGCGCTCAGCGTAGCTCCGCCTACTTTTTGTGAGGGAGAATCAGGGCTACGTAGATCAGGATGGGCGGTTTCTATTTCAAGTAATTCGCGCATTAAGCGGTCATACTCGGCATCGGGTACCGTCGGATTATCCGCTACGTAGTACTGATAATTATATTCGCTGATCGTATTGATGAGTTGCGTCAACCTTTGGGCAGGTGACAAAGCATTAGACATATAGATGTTCCAGATATTCAAAGAAAATAGGGAGCCTAAGCTCCCAGATTAGCGACGTATCATTCGCTTACGTTCGAACTCGCGAATGCGTTCAACGTATTGCTGCAAGCCTTGTTTGGTCAACATACTCCGACGACCATCAAGAATTTGACCATTAAATTCATCAGCGATTTTGCGTGTTGCATTATGCATCATGTTGAAAACCTGATGAGGGTCACCTTCAATGGGCAATATCATAAATAACGACACTCCCTGCGTCGTGAATGTTTCCAGATGATCGATATCAAATACGCCAGGCTTAAACATATTTGCTAGGCTAAATAATACAGGGCCTTTACCATTGGCATTTACATGACGATGAAAGATATCTTGATCACCAAATTTGAATCCGAGGGTAAGCAACATGGGTAATAAGCTCGCACCTTGGATAGGCTCGTCATCGGCAGTCTTAACGTTTAGGACCAAAACTTCTTGAGGCTGTTCAGCTACATTCGTCTTAGTTTCATTGGTTTGAACATTAGCAGGTGCTTTACTATTGTCAGCTTGCTGCTCATCGAAATCGATATTCAGTTGATCATCAGCGAATTTAGGCTCTTTTCGCTTGCGATTCGCTGTCTCATTTTTTCGACTATGTAACGCACGTTCCGTCACATCGGCCTCAACCTGCTGCGTGGGTGTAACAGGCCTATTGCTATATTGTACACTAGCATTACTTGGCTCTGAAACTTGGGGCTGCGCGCCTGAATTTTCAGCTATATTACCAGAAACGTGTTGTCCTCCCTTTAACAAAAACGTAGGAGGCTCGGGGATGTCCCGTGATTGTCGCGCGCCAGCATGAGTGTAATGATTAGCCTGCGCCGCATATTCAGGCTTAGGTTGGGTTACTACCGAGGCGTACACTTTACCTGGCGCAACAGCAACCTTAGGTTCAAGGTGCTCAGCAGGTGAGGCCTCGGATTTCGCCGACTTTAGTGCATCTTCGTTGTCTTTTTCAAGTACAACTTCGCGGTTTAATTGAACCTGCCCGTCATCTTCATGTTTAGTATCGAGCTGCGTATGCTCAGCCGTGGTATCGACTAGGTCATTTTCAAGAGTTGGTTGAGATTGATCGCCTGAAATTTGAGCGCTGCTGACCACCCGCACAGGACCAACACCTAAATCATCAAAATCACGCTTACCCGTTGCGTTTTGATTTAAATCGACATCCTCATTCAACGAAAATCGTGGTTCAGGCGCTTCGTTATTAGGGCGCCTTACTTTGCCTTTACTTGTGTGCTTGTCCGAAGACTTTCGAGAAACCCACAAACCATGAACTAACACCCCAGCAATCGCGCAGGTGCCTACTATAAATAACGTCCAACGTAATACATCTTCCATCGAATTAACTCATACCCTTTTGTTATGCTTGCGCAATCGCTAACGCTTGTTCAACATCAACAGCTACCATACGTGAAACACCTGGTTCCGCCATGGTTACTCCCGTTAAGTGACTCGCCATTTCCATCGCAATTTTGTTATGGGTGATATAAATAAATTGCACACTACTTGACATTTCACTGACCAACTTACAAAAACGCCCCACATTAGCATCATCTAATGGCGCATCCACTTCATCTAACAAACAAAATGGTGCGGGGTTCAGTTGGAAAATAGCAAACACCAATGATAAAGCGGTCAACGCTTTTTCTCCACCAGAAAGCAGATGAATTGTACTATTTTTCTTACCCGGCGGTCTTGCCATAATACTCACCCCTGTTTCCAATAAATCATCATCGGTTAATGCTAAATAAGCCGAGCCACCACCAAACACCTTGGGAAACAAAGTTTGTAGACCATTATTAACCTGATCAAAGGTATTTTTAAAGCGACTTCTGGTTTCTTTATCAATTTTACGGATAGCTTGCTCTAATGTCTCAAGTGCCGACTCAAGATCTTGATTTTGTTCATCTAAGTGTTGTTTACGTTGAGCTTGAACATCGTACTCTTCCACCGCAGCCAGATTAACTGCCCCTAATCTCGCCACATCTGCGACAGTTCGTTCTAAGTACGTTTGCCATTGTTTTTCATCAGCGGCGTCACTAAGAGTCTCAAGCAATGGCTCGAGCTGAACTTTCATCTCATTTAACTGATCGACAATACTATTGGCTCGAACGCGAAAACCTTCGCATTCCAATTTAGTATTTTGCACATTTAGCCGCATTTGCTGAATCTGAGTATTTATTCCTTGCTGACCTTTTTCTATCAAACCAAGTTCATGCTCAATTTCGCCCAGCTTAATCTGCAGTTCTTGCTGTTTTGCGTCCAGTTCTTTGTGTTCAAGCAATAGTGTTTGTAGCAAGTCCACTTGTTCATCCAGTGGGGTAGATAATTGCTTGAGCTCAGCGGCAAGTTGCTCTTTTTTGTAGAACATGTTTTGTAACTGAGCACTTTCCCGGGCCTGTATAACCTGCAAATTTTGTTGTTCTGCTTGTTGGCCTTTTAACGTCAATGCATGTTGATGCTGTTGATTTTTTAAATTATCCAGCTGATGACGCTGCTCTCTTATTTGATTGTTCAGCGAGTCACGCTGTTGCTCAATTACGATTTGCTGCTCTTGCATTGTCATCAAAGTATCAGCCAGCTCTTCGGTTTGCGCAGTAAATTCGGCGAGCTGTAACTCTTCCTGATTAAGTACTTGCTGTTGTCGGTGCAATTCAGCTTCGAGTTTATGCTGCCGATGGCTATCGCTTTGCTGTTGTTGTACCAACCACTGAACGTGATTTTCGCTTTTATTCAGCTCATCAGAACAGTTTGCAAGTGAACGGTTTGCGTCCTCTTTCTCTTGGTTTAATCGGTCAACATCCTGCGCCGCTCGCTCGCTCGTATCTACAGCAAGAGCCAAGACAGATTGTCTATCTAGCCGTGTCGTTTCAAGTACTGTGATGGCATTTTCCCTTTGTATAGCGCCACGTTGCTCATCTGCACAGCCATCAAATAACCAATCACGACCGGCCCATAACCCATCAGGACTTACTACACTTTGACCAGTATCTAATGTTACGCGCTTAGCCAGTGCTTCTTGTCGGGTAAGCGCAATTTTGATATCCCCCATCCACTTAGGATAACAACAATCACTGAGCACTGAGCTTAAGGTATTCACTTTTGTTTCGAGCGCTTTAGCATCGTCAAAGACCACTACTAACCCATGCATTTCATTTTGTAGCAGCACGCTGTCGATATCATCAGCATGCTCAATCAGCAATGCATTTTGCCACTGCGCGGTAACAGTTTCGAGCGCTTTTTCCCACCCAGCAGCGACCTTTAATGAAGTCAGCCACGGCTTAGCCGCTATGTTTTCGTCAAGAAGTGTCTGTTGCAGGTCTTGATGCCCATTTGCCAAATCTTGCACGCTTTGTAGCGCAGCTATTTGTGCATCTACTGCATGAAGCTCGCCGCTCGCTTGGCTTTTTTGCTCACTACATTCACGCCAATTAAGCTCAGCTTGATGAAGCTTTTCACTAAGGGTTTGATAGCGTAATTGCGCGTCATCAAACTTTACTTTGTTACGTTGTTGCGCCTTATTTGCCTCTTCAATTTGCAGTTCAAAATCAGCAGACTGCAAACTTTTTATCTCAGCGTTTATTTCACTTATACGTTCCTGAGTACGCATCTGCATGGCCATAGTAGATTGAATCTTGCCATGATAGCTCTGTGCTTGCTGTTTATATTTCTGATGGCTTTGTTCTTGTTCTCGCCATTGATGTTGCTTGCCCGCTAATCGCTCTTCACCACTTTGCAATTCCCAAGCGGCATCTTCTAATACTTGTTCAGCTAAAGCATGTTCTGGCTCATGTTGATCAATTATGGCCGTTAAATCTAATAACCGCTGGGCGCTATTGCCATACTCTTTCTCGCTGTCCGTTATGGCCTCTTGTAACGTAACAAGCTCTTGATTAATTTGCGCTATGCGCTGCTTGTTATGCAACTGATTCTGCTCAAGACGCGTGATATCATTACTCAAACGAAAATAGGCTTGTTGGGTGTTTTGTAACTGCTGTTTGTGTTCTTGCTGACGAGTTCGGTAATTTGTAATTTCTTTTTCATCGCCGCGTTGGCGGGCAATAAAAGCTTCAAGATCTGTTTCTTGCTGCTGTGCTTGGTGCTCTAACGTCACAATGGCGTCGTTAAAATTTAACCAGCGGACAGCCGCTAATTCTGAGCGGTATTGGCGTTCTTGATGTTTTAGCTCTTTATAACGCTTAGCTGCTAAGGCTTGTTTCTCGAGTTTTTGCAATTGAGTGCCAAGTTCACCTCGCACATCTTCCAAGCGCTCTAGGTTTTCCTTGGTGTGCCGAATACGGGTTTCGGTCTCACGACGGCGCTCTTTATACTTGGAGATCCCAGCAGCTTCCTCAATAAAAACCCGCAATTCTTGAGGTTTAGATTCGATTAAGCGCGAAATAGTCCCTTGCTCAATAATGGCGTAACTACGAGGGCCCAACCCCGTTCCAAGAAACAAATCGGTTACGTCTCTGCGACGGCACTTAGTATTATTTAGGAAATAGTTAGATTGCCCATCTTTACTGACCAAACGCTTAACTGAAATTTCATTATAACTGGCGAATTCACCTTGAATACGCCCCAAGGTGTTATCAAAAACCAGTTCGACTGTACATTGGGAGACAGGTTTTCTTGCGCTTGAACCGTTGAAAATAACGTCAACCATCGCATCGCCACGGAGGTTTTTGGCTGAGCTTTCTCCCAAAACCCAGCGCACAGCATCAATGACGTTTGATTTACCGCAGCCATTAGGCCCGACAATCGCGGTCATATCTTCTACAAAGGGAATTGTCGTAGGGTCAACAAATGACTTAAACCCCGCAAGCTTTATTTTCTTTAAACGCATGAATAAAAAGATGATTCCAGTTTATCGTTATTATGGGAAACAGTGAAAATGTAGCAAAACTCACCCCGTGTAACAATTGACGTTTTGCTGCACAGTACTTCGTGGGTATAATACCTTAAGTTCGCATCGATATTTGCCAATTAATTCAAGGTATTAGTTAATTTTTGGCCAGCAACAATTAAATGCACAATTAGTATACAAAAGAGGTTAAACCGTGAATTACTTCCTACAAGGCTTTTCTCTTATCCAGACTAAGGGCCTAAAGCGCTTCGTCTTTATTCCCTTAACAGTGAATCTAATTTTATTTGCTGTCGCTCTCTATGCCCTTTTTGGTCAAATAGATGGTGCAATCATTTGGTTGGTGGGGCTGATCCCCGACTGGTTAGGTTGGCTGAAAACGGCATTAAGCTACATCATCTGGCCGTTAGCTGTGGTGAGCGTTCTATTGGTTTTTGCACTTATCTTTGGCACGCTAGCCAACTGGATAGCAGCACCGTTTAATGGTTTATTGGCCGAGAAAGTTGAAAAACACCTTACGGGTCAAGATCTGGGGGATACTGGCGTATTGGACGTAGTAAAAGATATTCCCCGCACATTAGGCCGTGAATTATCAAAGTTAACCTACTACTTGCCGCGCGCAATTGGCTTTCTATTATTGTTCTTTATCTTACCTGTGATTGGGCAAGTGTTATGGTTTTTGTTTAGTGCTTGGATGATGGCTATTCAATATTGTGATTACCCCTTCGATAATCACAAAATATCCTTTAAAGATATGCGTAGAACGCTTAATCAAAGCCGTGGGAACTGTTTTAGCTTTGGTTTCGGGGTCAGCATTTTTTCGATGATCCCCATAGTGAATTTTTTGGTTATGCCCGTCGCTATTTGTGGCGCTACGGCCATGTGGGTGGATAACCTAAAACCGAAGTTACAAGGCGGAATCTAACGTTTTCGGATAAAATTTTGTAGCTGTATAGCGCTAATTGGGCGAGAAAGATTAAGTAAATCTTTTTTCGCTCCGTTTGAGCTAGTCAAAGATTCTATTAATGCCACAATGCGTTTATTAGCAGGCGCCTTTTTCCCTAACCTTTCGGCAGAACTGACCACTGCTCCATTAAGATAACGGATTTCAGTAGGTTTCCCTTGCGACATGTCCCACCACATAGAAGTTCTCACAGTGGGATCGACGGCTAACATCTTATTGGCAACAAGCGTAAACAGAAAGTTCGGAAGCTTAAGTACATAAGGCACTATTTTAGCCGGTACCGAGGTCACTTTCGGTAATTCTATTCCAAGCTCATCCGTTACCATCAACAACTCTTGCATAAGTGTGGCAATAACGACGCGATAACCGCGTTGCTGCAACATACTTTTTACCGGAATGTCAGCCAGAGCGTTGATACTATTCCCCAAGTTTAACTGAAGTTTTGCCCACAATAGCGCCTGTATATCATCAGTGAGTGCGACAGGTAATAACGGGCTATTAAGCCTTTCTTGCAAAATTTCACTGACTTGCCCTTTGGTTGTTTGCTCAATGGTTAGATGACCTTGTGAGCCACGGTGTAGATGTCCCGTTTTTAGTTCAACAACATTAAACGGCACCATAACGCGTAACACCACATTGTGAGGAAAGGCATTTTGTACCGGTTTTTCTGAACCTAAGCCATTTTGACAACATAGAATGACCGTTTTATCGCTCACTAATGGCGCAATATCTTGTATTGCTTGCGCTACGCTTTGACACTTCACCGTCAGCCATAGAAAATCACATTTTAATTGGTTGGGCTCAAGACGCGCTAATACATCAGTGTCTAGAAAGTTAAGCCCTGTAACATTTGCATGATGTTCTTGGTAATCAGTTAGTGTTACCCCCGATACCAATTTATGTTTTATCGTAGGGCGGCAAACTAACGCTACATTTACGCCCAATTGGTGCATACATGCACCTATATAACTGCCAATTAGCCCGGCTCCAAAAATTACATGAGACGACATACGGCTCCTTTTAACAGATTGATAATATTCATTTAATTTGCTCCAAATTAACACATGCTCTTATGGAACAAACAAAAATTTCATACAATAATGGTTTACGCCAAGTTAGAGCCTGACACTTTGATCCATTTGCACAATATTTTACGTCATATCTTTGTTTATGCAGCGCTGTTAATTCTTGTTGTTTATTTTGTAGCAACACAACGTTCGTTGCTAATCGACTGGTTCGTTCCACTACCATGGATCGGGTACTTAGCATTAACGGTTGCTGCCGTCGTTGCACTGCTGTTTGGCCGTAGCCGATTATTCTGGTGCTGTATTTTGCTTGCTATATTACTGTTTTTTACACATGGAAAAATAGCCATTTCAACTGAATTTTCCCGCCGTCTACCGCTAATAGCATTAATGCTATTGAGTTATTTAAGCTTTGCGAAAGACAGTGGATTTTCCCTATATAATATGGTCATTACGCTGGTAAAAATACTATTTGTTGCTGGTATTAGCTGGATAACGCTCAGCTATTTACCTCACCTCACACAAAACCTACTTAGTCCAATATATACCTTTGCCAATAATATTGATCCAAGGTTAAATGCACTATATACCCCGTTTGAATGGTTGATAGTGTCTTTAACCCTGACTCTTTGTTTTTTGAGATTTATCTATATCTCTGACAATAACCACGGCGCGCTGCTACTTGGTGTTGTGCTGGTTGCCATGATGCCAGCGTACACACAATTTGAATTGCATAACGTGCTAACGCTAACACTAGCGACTAGTTTTCTATATGCCATATTAAAAGACAGTTTCAATATGGCATTTAAAGATGAGCTCACCACAATTGCCTCGCGTCGTGCTTTGATGCAATACGTAAATACGCTCGGGCGAAAGTATGTTGTAGTGATGGCCGATATCGACCATTTCAAAAAATTTAATGACACATATGGACATGATGTGGGTGACGAAGTACTAAGGCTTGTGGCTAGTCGTTTAAATAAAGTTGGCGGTGGCGGCAAAGCTTTCCGCTTTGGTGGTGAAGAGTTCGTATTGATATTTCCCCGTAAAACTCCCCACGAAGCCCTACCCTTCATTGAAAAAACACGTCAACTAATTGCCGATTATCCGATTGCTTTACGAGATAAACCTCGCCCCAAGAAAGCCCCAAAGCGTTCCACGAGCAATCAATCCCAAGGAAAAACAGTTAAGATTACCGCTAGCTTTGGTATTGCCCAACGCAACAAACAAAATAGTCAGTTCAGCGACATAATGAAGCAAGCTGACATCGCCTTATATGCGGCCAAAAAAGCAGGCCGAAACTGCGTTCAACTGGCGAATCAACCCGGATAACATTATGTCAATTCAACAGGTATTAGTCATCGGTTACGTTTGGCCAGAGCCAAATTCGTCAGCAGCAGGCCAGCATATGATGAGCCTATTAACACTTTTTCTTGAACAAGGTTGGTCGGTTAGCTTTGCGAGTCCAGCGCTTCAAGGCGAACATAAAATAGATCTCACCCAATTAGGAATAAGTGAGCACAGTATCACGCTGAATTGCGCTAGTTTTGATGACTTTATTTTGAATCAAGCCCCCGATATGGTGTTGTTTGATCGCTTTATGCTAGAAGAGCAGTTTGGTTGGCGAGTAGCTAAACATTGTCCCAACGCATTGCGAGTTCTTGATACAGAAGATATGCACAGTTTACGGAATGCTCGCCATCAAGCATTGAAACAAAACCGGCCAGTAACTGAACGCGATTTGAAAAGCGATATAGCACTGCGTGAGGTGGCATCGATTTACCGCTGTGATTTAACGTTGATTATTTCTGACTATGAACTCGCATTACTACTTAATACCTTTAACGTGCCAGATTTTCTGCTCTACTATTGTCCTTTTATGCTTGATATCACAAATATTGACACACAAATCGGCAGCAAAACATTTTCACAGCGACAGCATTTCATCAGCATAGGTAATTTTCGCCATGAACCTAATTGGAATGCCGTATTGTGGCTTAAAGCGGAAATATGGCCACGCATAAAACAAGCCCTACCTGCGGCAGAATTACATGTGTATGGCGCATACCCACCGCCCAAAGCTACTCAATTACACAACCCTAAACAGGGTTTCTATATTAAAGGTTGGGCAGAGGATGCTAAGGCAGTGATGAGCGAAGCACGGATTTGCTTGGCTCCTCTGCGTTTTGGTGCTGGTATCAAAGGTAAACTTGCTGAAGCCATGCTGTGTAAAACCCCCAGTGTGACAACTTCGATTGGTGCTGAAGGTATGTGCATTGAAGCTAATTGGCCGGGCTTGCTAGCCAATAGCGCACAAGAGATTGCCAACCAAGCCATCGCTTTATATCGAGATCCGACGTTGTGGCATAGCACACAAATAAAAGCCAACAAAGCATTGGCGCGTTTTGATAAACGACGTATTGGACCTGCTCTTATTAATCAGCTACAACAATTAAAAAGAAACTTACCTGAACATCGCCTAAAAAACTTTACAGGTAGTATGTTGCAACACCATCAACATAAAAGTACCCAATATATGGCCCAATGGATTGAGGCCAAAAACAAATCTTAGTGAAAGCATTAATACATCATAAATAATCAAGCCTAAATTTTGGCTGTTTTTTTATTCAAAAACTACCACTAAAATAGTATTCAAATAGGTGGGAAGAACACGTAGTATCTGCTACCTGTTTTTATCTCGGATTTTACTGTTGAGCACACACAATCGAAGTAGCTTGCCCCGTTTTGGCTTCAAAGTGCCCATCATGTTGTTTATTATGGCTATTGCCGTTGGCATCAGTGGCTATTTTACCTTATCCGATTCAGTGGAAGAACAAAGCCGTCTTCAGCAGCAGTCTATGTCACCCGCTTTCGATTTAATTACCGAAGAATTAGTCAAACCTTTGCATACCGCACAAGTTATTGCCAATACACAAACACTGCGTAATTTAATGAGTGCCGATACCATTGACGATAGTGCATTACTTGCTTTAGTGAAGCGCATGTCAATGGATTACAACATGACCTTTTTTGTTGCCAGCGAAAACAGCCGCACTCAGTACAACTCTAACGGCACAACACTGGCGTTAAAAGAAGGTGACGTAGAGTGGTATTTTCGTGTTAAAGAACAACCACTAAATGTGGCCGCAGCGCTAGGTAATCGACAAGATGTGCATATCTATTTCGACGTCAAAGTGTTTAATGATCAAGGACAATTCCTCGGTTTTATAGGCGTTGGTAAACGCTTAAAAACATTCTTAGATGCTTTTGATAGATACAAAGACTCATTTGGTTATGACTTTGTATTTGTAGATAACAAGCAAGACATAGTATTGGCGTCTGACCCAAAGTTACTCGCTAACGGTAAGCGTATCTTACAAGTTAAACAGTTACCTTGGTTTCAAGCATTAACCCCAAAGCAGCAAGCCCTACCTAGCCTAAATAATATTATTGTTAAAACCCCCGACTATACAAGCTTAATTGCGCAAATAGATATCAAAGTACTGCGCTGGAAAATGTACATACTAACACCGTTGTCATCGCGTAAAGATGCCAGTACCGAGGCGTTTACCAGTCATACCTCTTTTCTAGTGTTGATTATCTTCTTAATCTTTGTTGTCGCGCACTTGGTCATTCGCTTTTTTGAACGTGAGACCGCTAAAAAACATCAACTTGATCCCCTTACTCAACTGCATAATCGAGCTCATATTCAATGGCGTTTTGATAAAATTGTCAGGGCAAATCAAGAGGCTAGCGTTATTATGGTAGACGCTGACAACTTTAAGAAAGTTAACGATACCTACGGTCATAATATAGGTGACAAGGTACTGATTAAAATCGCCCAGCTGCTACAAAGTGAATTACGTGAGTATGACGCTATCGCGCGCTGGGGAGGGGAAGAATTTGTTATTTTACTGCCGTCAACCAAACTTGAAGAAGCAAGGATCATAGCTCAGCGAACCTGCTCTATGATCGCTAGTCATCCGCTGTCTGTAGATAACATTGATATGTTTATTTCAGCGAGTTTTGGTGTGACATATTCGCCTACCCCCCGCTCTTTAGAGCGCCTTATCAAAGTCGCTGATGATGCGTTATATGAGGCGAAGCACGCAGGGAAAAGTTGTGTCCGAGTGCATGAAAGTTAGCACTAAGCTAGCAGCGATCGTTCTAGCTAAGGGTTAAGTATATTAAAAAGCGATTACCGGCGGATGTTATAATCGATTTTTAATTATTTATTCATGGAGTTCATCTTGCTCGCTCGCGTCCGCAACAAGGTATTATTTACGTCCAAACGGATATCTGCATACTTAGTCACCTACCCTAACCAACATAAAGTGATGGCGCATATTGATCCTGTGCCTGATGGTAAATACTACAAATTTAACATCGTGTTGAAACAACCTAAAGTGGGTGGCGTTTTTCGCTGTCAGAAATGCATCCTAAATCTATTCGGACGCATTTATTTTTTCAGGCCAGATAAATATGAGCATAGCGTGTCACGTATTGAACAGGGCGAACGTAGGATACTGAGTATCTCATTAACACTTTAGTCTTTGTGTTAAAAAGCTAGAATACACTTCTATTGACCCACCAACCCAATAACAAAGCACATGAAAAACTCAACAAAGTGCCTAGCATCATATATTCAGTTAGTTTCATGTCCTTTTCCTTGGTTAAATCGCCAAAGCGAAAAATTGTTTTGGCTGCAAGTAAGAATCCTACTCCAGCAAATTGACCTATTAGGATAAACGAGATAATTAGACAACGTTCCAAGTAGCCGATCCAGCGCCCAGCAGAAGCCAGTCCAGACTGTTTGTCAGCCAGTTGTGCTGTATAACTCCCTAATGCCACAGAGATTGCAATTGATGCTGGGCGACAGGCAATAACATAAGCACAAACGAGTGCCAAATATTTTACGTTGAGCACCAGTAACAACTGCGCTTTAATATCAGCCAAGGTAAAACCTGAAAGTACTGACCAAGCGATTAAAAGAACCAATACGTGAAGCACCTGATCTAATAAAAAGTAATATAAATTATCGGTTTTATAGGACTTCCATAAATCAATTAACAGATGGGAAAAGCCAATCAAGGCAATGGCAATTAATCCTTGTCCTGATAGCGCCCCGCCAATCCACAAAACAATAATCAATAGCACAATGTGTGACAGCACATGTTTGAGCAAGCCCCAAGATGCCAAATGATGACGTTTCCTGCACGTTACCCAAGCGTCTTTTTGAATATAAAAGTCACCTAATATATGGGCGACGATCATCAATAAAAATAATTCCATTAATTGTTCACCTTGGCCTCGTATAAGGTTAAATACTGTTTAACTAGCTCGGCACCCATTCGGGTTAAATGCTTAGTCACATTTTGCTGACTAGTGCCCAGAGCTGTTGCCAACTGCGAATGAGTTGGGTAATCCGCCAGTAAGTAGTGGTACAACACATTGGCTTGTATTTTTGTATGAGAACACAATAAATGATCTAGAAATTGCGTAGCCAATACAAGGGCATCATAAAAGTCGCTCCCTTCATGATGCAAACTCATGTGGCCGCTAGAGGTAATGTCCAATCCTCTCCCTGATAACGTAAAAGCAGAGCCTTGAGATACGCTTGGTGTGCTACCTTCAATCAGTTGATCACCTAAACCAACAGACAGGGTAATACCGATGGGCTTTGTTGCATCAGGTGCCGAAATAAGTAAGCTTTTCAATTCAATCGCGACACGCATTGCATATTGAGGCTGACTGAAAATCAGTTGTATTGCATCTCCCCGATATATTTCCCCTCGTGTATTGAAGCGTTTTTGACACACTTGAATATAATGCTCCATCAATCTGATCGCCAGTTGATAATCTTGTCGCGACATATTTGTCGAGTCCACCAGATCTCCTGTCAAAACAGCAATCATGCATTCCACCTTTGGCTGTCGTTGCGTGTAATTTAAGCCCAGTGTATAACCATGTTTGTTCAACGCGCAACACAAACAACCAAATTTGATTGTTAAAGCCATTAACAACCTAAAAAGGATGTTAGTAAGTAAAACAACCTAAAAAGGTTGTATACTCGTTGCTGCCGTATCAAATGCAGGATGGTAATAGGGTGCTTTGCAATAGCCCACGTGCAAGCAATTAAATATAAACACAAAGGGAGAACATCATATGCAACAAGCTATCATAGGATTCACTCAAGACGATGAATCAGATTGGGTAGCAAAACTGGCCTGCGGCCATCATCAACATGTACGTCATAATCCCCCATGGACTAACAGACCTTGGGTCGTCACACCACAAGGCCGCCAACGTCATCTGCATGCCATACTTGAATGTAAAAAGTGTGATGAGGGAGCACCAATGGACTTTATATTGACCAACTAATTCTTCGCACTTACATGGTATGCCTGCGCGGGAAAAGCATTAGATAACAAGGCAATGAAAAAGGCAGGCAGCCCGTTTCATTACCTAGACTAATGAAAAGTGTAATTTCACGCTATTCGGTCTTAAAACCATTTTTAAAATCAGGCCACTTGTCCACTATAGTATCGACAACATTTGCCCCCACGAACACGATATTTTCTACTGTTTCAGCAAAACCGCCCGCGGTTTCGCCAGGCGCAGGATCAAGGTGCGCCAAGGTGCTTTCATTGGGGTTTCCTTGATCAAAGTTAACCGCCCCGCGCAAACTCAGCATTCTATCAATACCCACTGTACGGGATAATACCTGCGCTATCGCCACGCCTTCCATTTCAGCAATCATGTAGTCATCTGCCCCATATAGCTGACTAATATACTGAGCTTCAGCCGACAATCCAGGACCATGAAAGAATGTATCCCCGGCGATATGTGAACCAACCGTTACCGCTGGCTTACGACGCGCTTGAGTTTGAGGGTAACGCATGCGATATGCCTGAGCATCTGGTGAATCCATTAATTGCACATTCTGTGTCAACGTCACAGCCCAGTTCACCAGAGCGCTATTAAGCTGATAACGGCGTATGTCTTCATAACCTTGTCTTGGCATAAAAACCGGCTCTCCCGGTTTGCCTTCTGCTGGCATCCAGCGATGTCCTAAATCATAGTCAATTAACCAACTTCCCCAATTTACATCGCCAATCGTACCTTTTGATGGTGGAATACCACCCACACCACTAATAACAAAATAACTGTGTGTAAAGTCCAACTGCTCATTCAAAATTATGGCCTGCATAGACGAAGAAGATGCGACTTTGCCCATTCCTAGAACCGAACCACACACTCCATCTTGGTTACAAAAAACCGGCCCTAACGCGCCTTTAACTATGAGCGGTTCACTGTTAGTAAAGTAGCGCTCAAACCAATGCTGAAACTCACCTGCTTTATCCCCTTGATTCGCACCAATTTCAAACATGCCCGCGATAAAAACCTTGACGGCAATGGGCTTTTTTTCGACGCCATAAGTCGACATTGTCACCAATAAACTCAAGGCTAAAAATACATACTTCAACTGACTACTCCTACAAAATTAATTAAGCGGGTCTTACTAAAGTACCCTGTTTGCATATTGCAGAGTGACAAAGCAAAAATCAAACCCTTTAAACTTAAAATATAAGTACTTTAAATCAATACGTTAAGCAGAAATACCACAAGCACCTATATCACCAAGCACCAAGATGACGCACCGACGCACTAATTTGTATTGTCATATTGTTACAGCTTCGCTAACGTACTATGACAACTTAAGTTATGGGTGCTTATATGTTAACAATACAAAACACTGGCCTTGTTGTAGTCGATATACAAGGTAATCTGGCGCATATGGTTCACCAAAGCGATGTGCTAATCCGCAACGCACTCGCTATGATAAAAGGTGCAAAAGCGTTACAGCTACCAATAATTTATCTAGAACAAGCCCCACAAAAATTAGGCTCGACCGTTCCTGAACTCGCCGATGAATTGAAGCCTTACAACGCTATAATCAAACATACATTTAACGCTTGTGACGTAGTAGAATTCCCACTCGCCTTAAAGGCAGCAAAAAGAGACCATTGGCTAATATGTGGCATCGAAGCTCACATTTGTGTTTATCAAAGTGCAATGGGGATGATGGATTTAGGTTATACCTTGGAGGTTGTTTGTGATGCAATTTCAGCCAGAAAGGAAGAAAACAAAATCCTCGCCATTAATAAACTGAGCGCCAATGGTGCATCTATCACCAGTGTAGAAATGGTTTTGTACGAACTAGTAGGTGATAGCCGTTCACCTGCCTTTAAAGCCATTTTGCCTTTGATAAAGTAGTCATGAGCCACTTATTGGCTCATATTTCTCTGCTAAATGACTCACTTAACATAGACTTTAATCTGCTCAATCACAGCCTGTAAGCCATTGCCACGTGATTGGCTAACATGTCGGCCTAAGCCCAAATCATCTAAATAAGCGTGCAAATCAAACAGCTTAATCTGCTTAATCGTTAAATGAGTCAATGGCTCAAAAATAATAGCCAATAACCCCCGTACAATTTTACTGGGTGAATAAGCGGATAACGCCAAATAGTTACCTTGCTTTTCACACTTAAGCCAAACCTGACTTTCGCAGCCCATCACTTCGTATTGACCGATATGATCATCACTTGGAAGTTTATTTAACTGCTTCCCTGCCAGCATGATTTGGCGATAAATTTCGTCCCAACTGCTGGCCTGACGAATACTTAATGCAAGAGGCATTGTTGTGATATCCACCCTGCCCTTCTTATCCTTAACTGCGCTAACGGATATTGGCGCACAATCGAGATGAGACGAGACGAATGGTTTTGAAGCCGAATTTTCTGATATCGGATTGAAACGAAAATGCGGACGAAGAGTTTGCACTATCCCTTCCAGTACCTGCAGAAAATGCTGCACTTCATGTAATGTGTTGTAGCAACTCAACGAGGCTCTTACCGTACCATCTATGCCTAACGCCTGCATCAGCGGCATGGCACAATGATGGCCTACTCGAACTGCAATATTATGCTCGTTTAACAATACACCAATGTCCTGATTATTCACCTCAGCGATGCTAAAGGATTGCACGCAAATACTGTTGTCTATATCTCCCCACAAACGTATACCGTCAATCTTCTTAAGACCATCAACCAGGACACGATATAATGTTTGTTCAACTTCATACATAGCACACTGATAAGTGCGCACAAAAGAAATTGCCGCGCCCAAACCTAGCACTCCAGCGATGTTCGGCGTACCGGCTTCAAATTTAAACGGTAAGCTTTGAAAGGTTGTGCCGGAAAAGCTAACTTTTTCTATCATTTCTCCGCCAGTCTGGTACGGCGGCAAGCCTTCCAACAGAACTTGTCGTCCGTACAACACTCCTATTCCCGTGGGGCCAAATATTTTATGTCCGCTGAAAACATAAAAATCACAATCCAAAGCCTGCACATCGACAGGCAAATGCGCAATCGCTTGCGCGCCGTCAATCAAAGTAAGGGCGCCATGCTTCTTTGCAAGCGTAATGATATGAGCAATTGGATTAATATTGCCCAGCGCGTTAGACACATGACCAATAGCTACCAGCGCTGTTTTATTGTTAATAAGACCTTTAGCTTTGTCGAGTTGCAGTACACCGTCTTCGTCCACGGGGATTACTCGAATACGCAACCCTAGCTCTATAGCAATTTGTTGCCAAGGCACAATATTGGCATGGTGTTCCAATGCCGTAAGTACAATTTCATCCCCCGCTGAGACATGCCCCTTAGCTAAGACCGTCGCCACTAAATTAATACTTTCTGTGGTGCCTTTCGTCCAAATGATTTCCTTTTCACTGGCGGCATTAATAAAAGCAGCCACTTCTTTGCGCGCCTGCTCGAACGACTCGGTGGTTGCCGCAGAAACCCTGTGGCTAGCACGGTGAACGTTGGCGTTTTGCTGAGAATAGAATTGGTTGATTGTGTCGATCACTGACTGAGGTTTTTGCGTCGTCGCCCCGTTGTCAAAATATAGCCAAGGAAATTCGTCATTTTGCAGATTAAATATGGGAAATTGCTGACGCAGAAACGACTCGGACATAACACTCTCAAAGGAAGAAATAGCAGGTGCAGATTGTTGTTAAAATCAACGGCTTAATCAAGCCAATTCGCAAATTTATAACACTAGCCCTAGACACTTGACTGAAGGCCTAAGGGTGATTTCCTTCACGGGATAACGTGTTGCTGGCATATAGATACTATAAGGATATTAATATCTCAACGAGGCGAATAATTTTAGCATTGGATAACTGGCGGTAATCAAAGTACGGGCATACCACTACACGCTGGACAGTGTCATAAGCAAATTCCTCGTCAAGCCACACTAAATTGATGCTCGCTGCGGTAGCGTTTTTGGGCGCTGTACTTAACAACAAAGATTTAGCATATGTACGTCCCATAATTATATTATACGTATTATTGGCGCCCAAGCGACACTCATCAGGTGAATCAAATTGATTACGAAATATAGGAGGGCTAAAAAGCAACGAGGTTTGACTTCCTGCTTGTAGCAAAAAATTGTCTCGATAAGTTTGCCAATTAAGGCATTTTGCGCCAGGTAGCCCCTTAGCTAATTTAGGATCCGCGCTTCGCCAAGCAAATAACAGTTTGGCATACACGTTGAAAACCTTTCGCCATCCGTTACCACAATGTCGATTGAGCGCTTCAATATCTCCATCACTTAGCGCTTTTAGCCCGCTGATGGTTGCAAAATCTTGATAATTTGGCCGATTAGCTATGTACACATTAATACGGGCATTACGATCACCTAAGCCCGCATTAAATATGATGGCGTTTGTCACAATTACTCGGGTTGCAGTTCCTCATCAATACACTCAAGCATTTCTTGTGCTTCAAGCATGATCCCTTCTTCATCTTCACTCAAAGGGAAGACCAAAACCAAGGTATTGTTTTTTTGCATACCCGGTAACCATAATTGATGCCATTCAGCAAAATCAATTTGCTTAGGCTTACAATCTGGAAAATCATTTTTTACCCATGCCTCGGCAAATTCAGCATAAGGCCACACAGGAATACAAGCATCATCTTCGGCTTTCAGCATTAACCAACCATTATCACCAAAAAGCCCCCACAAATGTTGAGTCTCTATCATATGGCTGATCGCATAATCAAAGCGCTCCTCGGGCAACAATTTACTAAGGGCAATAAAATCTTCCGCTGAAATTTCCGTCATATATAATTCCTGAAATAGTGAGTGTGTAATGAGTTTTTTTTGCGCTAACGAACACGTTATATCAGTGAGTGCCCCACATCAACATTGTGCGAATTTTAACCAGAAATTTGATTTTTACGCCGTTATGGGTAGTCACTTAACAACACATGGGAAAGGTCAAAAATCAATGTCGCAAAATCGGTGGCGAAGAATACACTATTCACCCAAAAAACGCCAAAAAGACGTGTGTTTTTGTTGTTTGTTATCCTGCTTTCAGCCGCGGGTCTGTACATGTATTTGTATTACAGCAATATAGAAGAGGGATCGAGTAATAATAATCTCTATCGAATACTCTACGGAACGTCCAACACGCTGAATGCAAACCTAGATAAAATTGAGCGCGCTCACGATTATCATGAAATCTCAATACGCTCAAAGATGCCCATTTTGCGGAAGCTCAACGCGACTAACGAATCAACCGTTTTGCTAAGCCACTGCCCCGCCTACAACGCCGTGAAATACTAATCGATAAAGCCTGCTCATCACTGTACAACGTAAAAGACTTCTTGGCTCTAGTAAGGCCAGTGTAGAGCAGCTCTCGACTTAGCAAACGTGCCTGTGAGCGCGTTTCAATACGCGGTAGACACAGATATACGTGATCAAATTCAGAGCCCTGACTCTTATGAATAGTCATCGCATATACTGTTTCATGAGGCGGTAAGCGGCTAGGCAGCACTCCCCGCAGCGTCCCTTGTTCTGTTACAAACCAAACTTTCACTAAGCCCTCTTTTTGACCATCAGGCATAACAATGCCTATATCACCATTAAACAAGCCCAAACTGTGATCATTTTGTTTGAGCATAATGGGCCGACCAATATAAAAATCACGACCAAGATCAATCAACCCTCGTTTGTTTAACTCAGACTCAATCAAAGCATTTACTTGGTATACGCCCCAGTTCGCTTCTTTTTGCGCACACAATACTTGTTGCTGTTGCAATAACGCGAATACGTCGGTGCCTTGAGTTTCTACCTCACCTTCAATACACACTTGCTGAACACGCTTAAAATAGCGTTGATAACCAGCGAGTAAGGTATCCACTAATGCTTTTGGCTCATTACTGATATTCCACGTTATATCTGGGTAGGTTGTATCAGCAAACAACGTTTTAGAAAAAGGTAAATTGCCAGTATTGATCGCCCTAGCCAAGCGACCTATGCCACTGTTTTCACTAAACCGGTAACTCTTATGCAACAGGGCTAGACTATCACTGATCTTTGCCTTATTTGTACGACGGCTGGGTAGATCGATCTGACACAGACTTTTAATCACGTCTAGGGCGTCATTACTATACGGCGGCGGTTGATTATAAATCGAAGGCGCGTAATCCAACGCGGCTGAGCAAATGTCTGATAACACACTACCAGCCTCAACTGATGCGAGTTGATCTTTGTCTCCTAGTAGAATAATTTTTGCTCGCTCTGGCAACGCTGCGAACAATTTACTCATCAATGGCAAGTCGACCATTGACGCTTCATCGACTATCAGCACATCTACATGCAACGGGTGCTGTTCATTAAAACGAAAGTATGGACTATTCGGAACACTGCCTAACAAACGATGTATGGTGCTGCACTGAGTGGGTAAGTCTGCTTGCAAAGTCTCAGGTAAAGCTGACATAGCTGCGCTGATGGATTGACTCAAGCGCGCAGCCGCTTTACCTGTCGGAGCGGCCAACTTAATTTGTAAACGCTTTCCTTTGTGTCTTGCTAACCCTTGTAGCAATGCCATAAGACGAATAACAGTCGTAGTTTTGCCTGTGCCCGGTCCACCTGTTATCACGCTAACATTTTGGCTCGCAGCTAAGCATACGGCGACTCTCTGCCAATCAATCTCTGCATCTGAAGAACTCACAGTATCATGCGCATTGCTGTTAGTAGTCGGCGTTTGTGCACCAAATAGCTGTTTTAGTAACCTGCGGCCCTCATCAATGTTTAGCGCAGACGAGCGACCGCTCATACTATTAATCTTCTCAGCTAAGCTCATCTCATATTGCCAATAGCGCTGCATATACAATTCATCGCCCTCGAGTATCAAAGGCTTGTTGATCTGCGCGTCTGGTTGGTCAGCAGCAAAATTGGCCACACAAGTCGATACAGACAACATACCAATAAGCTCTGCAGGCGAACCAAAGCGGTAGTAAGGTAAGAACGGCTGGTAAAAACTATTCAGCGTTAGACAACTATCTTGTTCTCCTAATCGACTGCTTAAGTACGCAGCTATCAAGCCAATAATATGAATACCCGCATTATCGATGGCTGAATCGTTATGTTCATGCAGCATAATAAACTCAGCAAATGCTGCATCTAAAGGACGTATGCGACCAACGCTGAGCAAGTCATGCAAAATAGTCTCGGTGGTAGATGATTTAGCTGGCGTGTCTTGTGGTGCGGATACTTCAACGCAACTTACTGCCCCAGCATCACTTTTTGTGCTTTCGACTACCATAAATTTAGTTGTCCTTGTTCCATGGGATCATCTTTATCTGAGCCGCTATCATGGTCGCTTGCATCATTACCTTTTTTGTCCCGCATTTGAACGCTATCCGATGTATTACTGGCACAGTCATCACCTTCGGAATATTGCCCATTAAACAGTGCATCAAGATCTTCAATGAGCGCTTGAGAGGGCTTCATATAAAACACACCATTACCCGGTTTATCACTGTGCATACCACGTAAAAAGGTGTAATAAGCGCCGCCCATATCTCGGTCAAAATCATAATCAAGCCATTTATTTTTCAACCAGCGATGCAGCGCTAACGTGTATAAAATAGCTTGCAGGTAATAATCATGCTCTTGCATGGCATTGGCCATCGCTTCCCCGTGGTAATCTGCATATTCAGCACCTAAATAATTCGACTTATAATCCAAGACATAAAATTTGCCTTCATATTGTAAAGTTAAGTCAATAAAGCCTTTCAACATGCCGTTAAGTTGCTCAAATTGGTAATGATGTTTTCGTTCGAGAATGTGCCGATCCAGTATGTGATTAAATGTCTTGGCTTGCACGTCAACCAGAGGCAAATGAAACTCCATTTCAACGAGTATTTGTTGTTTGTTTAATATCGCTAGGCACAAATCATTTTGATCCGTCAATTTGGCTTGCAACAAGTCCCTTACCCATTGCTCAACCACGCTAAACCATTTTTCATCTATCCCGTACCAGATCCCTTTTTGCGTAATCACTGTTGATAGCTCAATGGGGTTGGTAAAATCGATAGACTCCAACACCCCGTGTAAAAATGAGCCCGCTTGAGCCCCCTTGACAAACGTAAATTGATCCAACACTTCTTGCTCATCTATATCCTCAATGACACTATCCAAGCCGTCAACATTGGGCAGGTATGTTTCGGCATCAGATAACATGTCGCTGCTGTCAGCGCTTATTGGGGCAGATGTGTTCACAGTCGGTAGCGACGCTCCTAACGTTTCGCTTTGTGAAGATAAGTTCGTGCGTACACTAGGGTTTAATACAGATTGATGGGGAACGGTTTGCTTAGCAATAATCCTCGCTACATCGATTTTATCCGTACCCTCATCTAGCCCAGGAGATAAGAATTCATGGTGCTGCTGACTGCTAATAGCGGAATAACTGGTCAAGCGCCAACGCCGTGTAATCGCGCGTGATAAATGAGCAGCCTTCAACCGAGGTGACGCCTCTGTTTGGGCAGTATTAGCATTTTGAGTTTGTAGAACAAGTTTAAAGTCATTTACCGCTCGTTCAGCGTCTGTTGCGTTAAAGGCGTGGTATCCCACATCGATATCATTGCCTAAATCACTCAAACGTTTAGCAATCATGGCATCGTTTATCTGCGTACCTTGATTAAATAATACTCGTCCCAGTGCCGTTTGCATCAACTGAGACTCTTTCTTGCGTTGAGGATGACCGTTATTCCATAGGCCAATAAAGCAGTAGTGCACCGCACGAGTTAACGCCACGTACAACAGCCGAATGTCTTCCGCTAAACGTTCGTGGTCTGCTAAAGCAAGGTTAGTGTCACCACCTAAGAAGTCAATAACAAGACCCTCTGTATCACTATGGTAGATTGCCTCTTTCATCTCACGGCAACGGGCCGCGAAAGGAATAAACACCATGGGGTATTCCAACCCTTTACTGGTGTGCTGGGTAATGATTTGGACTAAATTTTGTTCCGTTTCCAAGCGAATTTGCTGACCTTCATTGTCATTATCCGGTTCAGCCAAATGTTCTTGAAACCAATGTAAAATCTGACTTTCACCAGACATTAACTGGCTTTGCACTTGCAATAATTCAATTAAATGACGCAAATCCGTTAAACGGCGTTGCCCATCTCGATACTGTGCTACCAACCGCTGGGCAATATCGAAATGACGCAGTAAAATATTTAGCGCCATCATCAAGCCGTGTCTCTGCCAAAGCTGATGCCAGTATGCGAATTGCTCAACCAATTTCTGCCATTGCCGTTCTTCGCTAAACAATTGGTCAAGCGCTTGCGCGTCATAGCAAAACAATTCGCTGCTAATGGCGGCGCGTAAGTATCTATCATTACTGGGGTTGGCAAGTGCCTGCACGATAGAAAATAAGTCAATAGCCGTTTGACTAGCAAACACGCTTTTGCGTGCCAAAAACATGCTATCGACACCCAGTTCAGCTAAGGCTTGCTTGATGGTGTCTGCTTCGTTGCGATCTCTAACCAGCACACAACAATCTCCGGGTATCAAAGAACGCTCAGCTATTTTTGCTTCGTCTTGGCGACCCTGTTCAATAAAACTCGCGACACGCCATGCGCAGTGTTTAGCCATAGCGACTTGTGCTTCTCCCCATGCTAGCAGACTGCCTTGTTCACTGACCAAATGCTGAAAATCCAAACTGCTATGTGTTTGCCCTATTACCTGCAAACCAGATTTTTGGGTAACGCTATTCACTGCTTGAAACGGAATACTGTCTTTGAATAAAAAACCGGCTTCACTTTGGCTAAAAAGCGTGTTGACCCCTTCAACCAAACTAGGTTGAGAACGCCAATTGGTGCCTAAAGTGAATTGATGAGACTCATCTACCAACGCTTTGGCAGTAATATAGGTATGAATATCTGCCCCACGGAAGGCATAAATGGCTTGTTTAGGATCGCCAATTGCTACCCAACAAGGCGTTATATCAGAAAACTGCTGAGTATAAATAATTCTAAAAATATCAAACTGAACCGGATCGGTATCTTGAAACTCGTCAATAAGCGCCGCGGGATAACTAAGCTGAATGGCTTTCGCTAACGACTGCTGAGCCCCTGTTATTTTTTTATTGTCAGTATCATTAGGTTCTGCTTCTGACGCACAGATTAAGGCGTCGCTTTGCTGTTGTTGTTCTATAAGGGCTTGGTGCAGGTTACTCAGTAAATCATCTGGCGACAATAACTGCAAACGCTGCTTATTTGTCGCCAAGTTAGCTGCAATATTTTTTAACGCATCCAAACTATAAGCAAGTAAAAGCGCTTCATGGCACTGTTGTTGTAAGCGCGCTAACGTTTCGAAACGTGAAAAATCTAAGTGCCCTAAACTCTTTGATGTTTTCTTCATTGCTCCAATGACTTTTTCAGGGCTAAAGGCTTGCCACAGGTCTTTATCAAAATCGGCTTGGGTATTATCGCTAACACAAAAAGCCTGCATTTTTGTAATGAAGTCCGCTTTGCCCAGTTTGGTATTCGCTTTAAGGTCGGCGTCGATAAGTTGCTGTGCAACGTTGTTGTCTAGCCACCAATGCTTAGTGTCATAAACGGATTCGATATAGCGCATAACACTTTTATGACTGGTCGCAATATCAACCGTTTGCAATGGCGTAACATGACGATATAACAAAGACCGCAGGTTAGACTGCAGTGCAGACGGGCCTTTCCATATCTTCAACAGTTCTTTGAGTATCTGGGCCGGAATATCCACGATATGGCCCCGCCAGTAATCCTCTACCGCCAGCTTTAACCACTGGGATTCATCCAGCACCAGACTTTGTTCATACATTGCGCCACTTTCAAACGCGTGCAAGCTCAGCATTCGCTGACAAAAACCGTGGATGGTAAATACCGAGGCATCATCCATTTGCTTTATCGCCAACAATAAACGGTGACAATCAAGTTCGATATTAGCGCTACGCCCAATCAAATGTTGGGTGAACTCATCACTACTTTTGCCAGCATAAAAATCTAAATAAGCGCTGTGCAAACGTTGTCGAATACGTTGCTTTAGCTCAGCAGTCGCCGCATTGGTAAACGTTACGACTAAAATTTTATCTACGCTAAGTGGCTGGCACTCATCGCCTAATAACAAACGTAAATACAAGTTAACAATGGTGTAGGTCTTGCCTGTTCCAGCGCTCGCTTCAATTAACGATGCGCCCACCAAGGGAAAAGTCCTTGTATCTAAGGGGATCATGACTCAGCCTCTATACTGTCAAACAACGGACCAAGCAAGGCGTGACTAACATGGCCAAAGGCATCAAAATGTTCTGCTAAATCAGGGCACACTCGGCGAATGTGGGGCTCATCCCCTTCACCTTTTGCAAAATAACTGCCATAAAACATGTTCTGCGCTTTTAGTAATGCCTTTTTTTCATCACTGCCACTTAACCATTCATACGCGGTTTTAGGATAGAAATGCAGTACCTGCTGCAGGCCGATGCGCCAGTAACGTATAAAAATGGCAAGCTGAGTTTTCGCCTCATACATGTCTATGGCGCTGATGCTAAATGGTTCTTTGTCGTCAATACCAATAAAATATGCTCGCTTGTCATTGGCCACGGTGCCATTGGCACACAAGGCTAACCACGTTAACCATAATTGAGTAATGTTATTACCTTTAACTTTACCGGGGCGCCAAAAAACCAAATTTCCATTATATAAATTATCAACCCAGCCCGTTATTTGTATTGCCTGACTGAGTACGCTGACTTGCTCAGTCTGTATTGCGCTTATGTCATCGTTGGACTGCCCCCCTTCTAGCATATAGCTCAGCGCAAAATTTACCTCCGTCCGCTTTGCAGACACCTCCTCTAGCGAGCCGCCTATAACGGCAGCGATGGCGTCAATTAAGGCCTGCGATTGTTTGCGGATGGGTTGTAAGCTGATATCCGCGATATTGCCTGTTGGTAATCTCCCCTCTGCCCGCAGGCGCGCCGTCCAATCGTCTTGCTGGGTGGTAACAAACCGCTCGTTCAACATATATCGCGATAAGGCATCAAGCTCAAAAGGTTCATCATCACTTTGCACATCATAAATACGGGTTAGACGGGTCTGCCAGCGCTGGGTAAAAAATGCTTTAGCTGGATTACTGAAAAACTGCAAAAGCTCATCTAATTCAACGTCCGTGGTTTGCGCTAAATCTGGCAAGGGTGATAACGGATTAGGGCAAAAGTCCATTGGCTTGTCGCTAACAAGGTGCCCTTCGGCTAACTGCTGAGCCAAAGCTAACCAATGTGTTTGAAAACTGCGCTGCAAAGATGGCTGCGTAGGCGACGCTCCACCTTTATTAAGAGTAGATTGCGCATCCTCCACATCAAAATATTTAGGATTAAAAGGCTGCAGCGCATGTACGTGGTAAATATGTTGATACAGATTCTGACCACACGCTTGTGGCGTGAGTCTCTCGTCGCCTGCTAAACAAAATGTTTGTTCAGCGTATTCCAGTAATTCACTGAGCAATATTGACGGAGTACGTGCTGAGTTATCCTTAGCGCTAAACCCTTGAAAACTCAAATAAAGGCGCTTACGAGCCGATAATATCGCCTCTAAAAATAGATATCTGTCATCTAATCTACGTGAACGGTCTCCCCGTCGCCCTTTGCCAATCCGCATTAAATCGAAGCCCACAGGTACTACCTGGCGCGGGTAGTCGCCGTCATTTAAGCCTAATAAACACACCACCTTGAATGGCACGCTTCGCATAGGCATAAGCGTACAAAAATTTACGTACCCAGCTAAAAATCGCTGACCAACGCCTTTACTCGACAGATTTTGTTCAAGTTCAGCAAAAAAAACATCATGCACAATTTCACCGTCATATTGGCATTGGTGCATACTCATTTGTTCGATAGATTGACGCAGTTGTAAAAGATATGATTGGTCGTCATCGTCAGGCAAATAAGTATTTTCAATCAGTTCAAGCGCCTCAGTTATTTTACTTTTAAGGCTACCTTTAGATTGGCAAAACGTTAATGCTTTACCCAACTCACGACTGAACATATAAAACTTACCTAAGGCGATAACATGCTGCCCTTCTATATGCTCGTAGGGCGCAATTAACTGCGATGAATCATCGAACATACCTTGTCCGCCCATTGCATAACCAGCCAACAAACGTTGTAAACCAAACAGCCAAGTATTTTGTGACTCCCTAGGCAATGCCCAACGAGATTTATCATCACCATCCCAGCCCCATCGCACACCAGCATCTGCTAGCCACACGCTGAGCAGTTCAAATTCGTCAGGCGTAATATCAAATTTACGCTGAATTGCCGGTACTTCGCACAAAGCCAGCACATCAGATAAGGCGATACGACTTTGATGCAGAGACATTAATTGAATAAAACTATTGAGTAAGGGAGATTCTTGCTGAGCGTTGCGATCAGAAATTGCATAAGGAATGCTTAACGCTTTTTCCGTGCCGCCAAACACACCATCGATGATGGGCGCGTAGGTAGCGACATCGGGCATCATTACAATTACATCCCCTGGGTGCAGTTCAGGATCTTGGGCAAAAAGGTGCAATAACTGATCATGCAGTATTTCAAGCTCACGTACCCCAGAATGACATGCATGCACCTGAAATGACGTGTCGTGATGCTCAATGGCTATTTTGGGATACAGTGAACCGTTCGACAGCAACTCTTGGGCCGATAAGGGCTCGCTAGATCCCCGATGAGTCAACGCTAAAACCTCATGTTGTATATGCCCAAGCAAACTCTCAGGCTCCTGTTCGATGAAAGCCTCATGTTGCTCTACATCTAGGCCTAAGATCATATCTTGATAGTCTCGACCTTGCTTACCCCAAGATGCCAACAACGGATTACCTACCAGCAAGTAATCGTCCATACCGTTGATACCACCATTTGATTCGTCATTGGCTTGCTTTAAGAGGTTGTGCAATTTAGCCTGCAAGACCTGCTTATTATCCACAATATCGCCCCAATAATGGGCACTGGGATTAAACCAAAATATGATAACGTCACGACTTTTTGCCAATGCGGCAAAAATTTCCAACTGCTGTACCGGCATTGCCGATAAACCAAAGACAAATAGCGGTTTTTGCTCGGTGCTTTGACTGCTGGCTTGTTCCAGCTCACTGAGCAAACGTTGATGCAGATTTGCCCGATGATAAGGTGATTCGTCAAGCTCTTTGGCAAAGTCGACCAAGGCACGCCACAAAATAGGTTGCCAAGGCTGTGATGCTACATCGGTATCGGGTAAGGCGTTTTCACCTTTCTCCCAGGTTAGGATCCATTCAGGACGATAAACTAAGTATTGATCATAGATATCAGCGATTTTTTGACACAATTGGTACAACTTAAGTGGCTGATTGTCATTTAAATATTGCACGATACTGGCAAATTCATCCCTGTCACTCATGGCGGGTAAAATGCTCATAAGCTTCCACGTCATATTGTCTTTAGTAAAAGCGGATTGTTCGGGCAAGTCGTTTACATGGCCTTTATACAACTGCCAAATGTAACTCGATGGTAAAGGGAAATCGATATTCGCGGCGATGCCAAGTGCTTGACCTATCTCTATTTTCAACCACTGGGCCATTCCAGGGCTTTGTACCAATACCACATCCGGGGAAAATACGTTCGTCAGCGTACTTTTACTCTCGCCAAGCCAACCAATAAGGTAGGCAGCAAGACTTTCCATTTTATTAGACTGAACCAGATGCAACATAGGGAACTTAACTTGGGAAATTGATGGCCAAGTGTAGCAAAAATACTGTTTATAAAACCACTATTGTTTGGTCAGTGAATCGTGTCTTAGCAGACGGAAAAGTGAACTAGGTCAACAAGTTGAATAAGTATTCAACTTGTCCAAAAATAAACTTATAAAGACCACATTTTATTTTGCTTAATTATATTTTAACCCAAAATACGCATTGCACAGACCGCTTTCTACGCGTGATATGTCTTTAACGCAGTAAGTATATCGGCTGGCTCAGCACGTGTTCTGTAATCCACATCAACATAACGCCAAAGTACAACACCATCAGCACCTAAAACAAACGTACCGGGGATGGGTAACACACTGCCATTGCCGTTATTAATATGCGCTAAATCAAGGCCTCGGTCTTTACGCATATGCTGTAAAATAAGCTCTGGCACCTGCCAAGCAACACCATAGGATGAAGCAACTCGGGCATCTTGGTCTGATAGAACATGAAATGCTAATGCACTTTTTTCACTTTGCGACAGACTTTCGTCAGGCACTTGTGGACTAATAGCAACCAGTTTAGCACCAAGTTCATTAATATCGCCGAGGATAGCCTGCAGCGCTCTAAGTTGTAAGTTGCAATACGGGCACCAATCACCTCGATAAAATGTCACCACAACGGGGCCGTTGACACATAAATCGGCGAGTGTGATTATCTCACCTTGGGCATTAGGTAAACTAAAGTTAGGTGCCTTTTGTCCGACTACAAGCGCCGCCTTACCTTGTTCAAATTCACGTGCTTTTTCCATCAAGTTATCCATGGCCTGCATAAACTCAGGTTTGGCTTGCCTCGATTTTGCTATTTGCGCATCAGTTTGTTGCTTAAGGCTGGTCAACTTGTCTCTCCTATTAAATTAATTCCTAACGATAATCCAATATCCATAGCTTAAAACAATAAACCATATTAAATATTTCAAGCACGAGGGGACTAAACTTTTGGCATTGAGTCAATTTTATTTTGGTAACGTGAAATAACAACGCCCGGATCACCGGATATGAATGACCAAGGCGTCATCGACTGAGAATAACCTGATCCAATACTGAATATCGAGAAAGGTCCAATTAACGATCTGCTTTACCTTCTGCTAACACAGGGAAGCGCATCACTTTAAACTCCCCTTTGCTGGCATTTACTCCACCATTTAATACAGGGGAGCGATGCAACTCATTTACGGTAAAATAAATATAACCATCTGTTCCATTTGCAAAGCCGTCAGGCCAAACTATGCGCTGATCTTTGTATAATGTGCGGCTATCACCTGAGCTGTCAGTTACTTCAATAGCCCCTTGAGTCACCGAAGTTACATACATGTTCCCAGCGCCATCAATGGTCATTCCATCAGATAGAGACTTGTCACCATACCTTTCGATATTGTCTTCAAGGGCCGCCATATCCAGAGTATTATCAGTTATATCGTCTGTTAATACACGATAGATTGACGTGCCAGACATAGAGCCGAAATATAACCACTTCGAATCTGGCGCAATAGTTATAGGGTTAACACCGAGACGCACTGGTTTCCCACTTAATGTGATCACTCGGCCTTCAATTGTCATGTCCACATTTTCAGCTTGAGTGAACTTGCTACCTTCAAGTACCCGTCTTGTTTGACCGGTTTTTATATCAACCACCACAATCGCCGCTTGACCATTGCCTGCGGTATCGGCTAGATAAATCTTGCCGTTTTTATTGTCGATGGCTAGGTCATTTAAAAATGAACTAGCCCTGATCATCGGCTTGGCGATATAAATTATTTGTTCAAGGCTTTCAGTGCGTGTATTCCAGCCCACCAGACGACCAGCATGCTCTTCATCAGACGTATCTAGCATCCAAAGTACACCATTTTTATCCACATCAACGCCCAATACATTGTATAAACCAATCTGATTTTCATCAGGTGACGATGCCCATGCAGCAGTAGGATAAGGCTTAACTGAGCCGTCATTGAATAGCTCAACCATTTTTACTGCTTGCCCATAAAAACCGTGTACGCTCAGAAACTTGCGCCCATCAGGACCTATCGCAATATTGCCAGGAGGCGTATTTGCATCGAACGAAGCATACGTCTCAAGTTCCTGACCAATCTCTTGTTCAGCACTGCTTTGAGAATCAACTGGTTGGCTTTGTCCGTGCGCTTGTCCCATCATCAACCCAGATGCAGCCACCAAGGTAAAGAGGGTTAATCCAGTGGCAATCACGCCCCCAGAGCTCGATTTTAGATTCATATCTATTCTCTCATTTATATATTTGAGTTCGTTAATACCACCGACCCAAAGTAGGTGTATATCACTTCGTATTACGTAAATCGAAATTATGCTGCGTTAAATATCAATGGACCCATTGCAAGGGACAAATTTTAAGGGATAAATCGTATGGCCTAAAAACCTTCCAAAACCAACTTACCCACTGAGCTTTGTGACTCAAGTTTCTTATGGGCCTTGATTAAATTTTCGACCGTTATTCGACCTAAATTTTCACCCAGCGTAGTGACAAGAGTATGGTTATCAACCAACTGCGCGATTTGAGTCAATATGTCGTGTTGCTTTTGCATATCGTCTGTTTGGAACAGCGAGCGGGTAAACATAAACTCCCAGTGCAGCGACACACTCTTTCGTTTTAAAGCCCCCACATCGATAGCCCCTGGATCATCGATTAGTGCAAACTTACCTTGCGCAGTGATGCACTCAACAATTTCAGCAAAGTGATCGTTGGTATTGGTTAGACTGGCAATATTATCTACACTATCGAATCCGAGCTCGGCGAGCTGTTTGATCATTGGCTTGTGATGATTAATCACGTGATCAGCACCTAATTTTTGCACCCATTTAGCACTTTCTTCCCTAGAGGCGGTGGCAATAATGGTAACATCGGTCAGTTGTTTAGCCAGTTGAACCATTATGGAGCCCACACCACCAGCGGCACCAATAATTAACAATGTTTGCTTGCTGTCGCGGGTCAGTTGCAGGCGATCAAATAGCAATTCCCACGCAGTAATAGCGGTTAACGGAAGTGCGGCAGCCTGAGCATCCGAAATCGAGATAGGCGCTAAACCGACGATCCGCTCATCCACCAATTGAAATTCTGCATTGCTACCTTGGCGCGTCATATCGCCTGCGTAAAAGACACGGTCACCTGCTTTAAATAAGCTTACATCTGGACCTACGGACCGTACGATACCCACGCCGTCGAAGCCGAGTACTTTAATATTCGGATCTGGGTTAACTCTAGCCCGCAGTTTAGCGTCCACCGGATTCACAGAAATGGCTTTGACTTCCACCAGTAAATCTCGACCCGTTGCTGCTGGCATATCAAATTCGTACTCTTGTAACGCGTCATCAAATAACACTTCACAGGGCTGTTTATAGCCAATCGCCTTCATCAAATTCTCCAATAGTGCCAATAACGCATCATTATCATCAATTAATGGTGCCATTTTAATTCACTTCAATAGTGTAAAAAGCCATGAATATATAAAACACGTTCAAATATTATTTGAAAATCTATATTTATTAAACAAAACCACAATAAATTTAAGGTAAATTATTTACCACAAAAAACGTATACACGTATATACATTTGATATACGCTGAAAACTGGTAAATCGTGATTCGGTTAGGGCAATATATTGAGCGCTAAGAAAGCAAAGAAGAAAAATAGTCAATTTATTGTTCGCATTAATGATCAAGAGCGTGCTGAGTTTGTAAACTTATGCGAAGAGCTTGATACGAGTGCAGCCCGAGAAGTTCGTCGATTTATTCGCGAGTTCATGACTCAGCATAATCGCACTTCATCACAAGCGTAATGACTGAGTAGATGACAAACTAAACTTAATATAAAAAGGAAGATCCCATGGCAAAAGCAAATGCAAAAGCCCTTAAGAAAGAAATCAAAAATCGTAAAGCTAAAATTGCTAAACAAGAAGGCAAAGTGAAAAAATTGAAAAAACAACTTAAGAAAGCAAAGTAGTCACGCGGAATTGACTAGCCGGATAGAACTTGTTCCTCCGGCTGTTTTTACTCTGTCTTAAAGCCAGGCAAAATCACGTTTGCGAACCTAACTTTATTCTTTAAGAAATAAAAGCTCAGCTATTTTGACCTAACAATTTAGCAAACGTGAACCCCATTACCGCACCAAAAACAATATGTAGCATAAAAGTCATTATGGGAGCCATGATCCCCATGGAAAGACCAAATAACCCGGCGCCACTCATTGGCATAGGGCCAATCATCATTAGCAGCCACGCGGCAATACCTAAAATAATGCCTTTTACAATTTGTGAGCGACCCGGTATAGCAGCATTAAATACGGCAAACGCACCACCCCAAGCAATCGAACCGATAGCAAAATGCATGATCCAACCTGTGGTAAGGCTCACTTGGGTACCCATTTTTTCAGCTGCCATGGTAGACAACATATGGACGGGATCTAAGTCAGGCATGACGCCCATATTTTTTTTAACCATCATTAACCCCGTTAGCACTAGCGTCCCAACAAACCCAGCGATAATACCTTTGAAAATAACTGATACATTAAATGACATATCTATAACCTCGCTATTTGAATATTTGCACTCAACATTACGTTTGTATCACGCTAAGTCAAGTTTATAACCGCTCAACGGATTTAAAGTTAACTAGCTACTCCTTGGAATATTGAGTCAATTAATGACCAATCGACTCCGTCGAGTCATGCAGTTGAACGCAGATAACCTTGCATTATTACGACCCCAAATAACAACCCTATTACCTACCGACCTGCTTATAAGGCGCTTACGGGTATTTACATCACAAATTTAATGCGGCTATTGGCGAAAAACGTTTAGTCAAAAACCTAATTTATATAATATGCTATGGCAGATATTTAAAAAAAACTCAGTATCAATTCGTTCGGTATATGCCAGCCCTATCGGTATAGCAAACTTGGCGTATTTTCACTCAATTAAGGGGTTACTAACGGCACTTTCGCCGCGCTGGAAGATATATGGCTCAAGAATTAACCGCAAATACCCAACTAAATTTTATGTCCGGTGGTGGCGAAATGGGCGCGCGTATCCGCGCCTATGACTGGAAAACAACCCCATTGGGCGAACCAGAGGGTTGGCCACAACCCTTGAAAACCAGTTTACGTTTACTCTTATCTACCGGACACCCAATGCTGCTCTGGTGGGGAAAGGAGTTAATTCAATTTTATAACGACCCCTATTCCCTCACGCTAGGATCCGAGCGACACCCCAGCTCATTGGGACAACGGGGACGTGAATGCTGGGAAGAAATTTGGACGCAAATTGGACCACAAATTACTCAGGTCATGTCGGGAAACGGACATACATGGAATGAAAACCAACTGCTTCTCATTACCCGAAACGGTAAACGTGAAGAGATGTATTGGACGTACAGTTACGGCCCTGTTGATGATCCTAGCGCTGATCACGGTGTCGGCGGTCTATTAGTCGTAGCCACTGAAACCACAGAACACGTGCTCGCCGAACAAAGAATGAAAGCCGCAGAAGCCCGTTGGCGCTCGCTATTTGATCAAGCGCCAAGTTTTATGTGTGTACTACAAGGTCCAGAACACTATTTTGAATATGCCAATCGCAATTATCTTGAAATGCTTAATCAACAGGATATTTTAGGCCGCAAGGTAATAGACGTGATACCCGAAGTTGCTTCGCAAGGTTTTATCGCCTTGCTCGATCAAGTATACGAAAGCGGTAAAAGTCATCACGGTGTGGCGGTTCCTTTAAGTTTCAGCCAAAAAGACCCCATTTATGTTGATTTTATTTATCAACCCATATCGGCGCCAAACGGAAAGGTCAGTGGAGTATTAGTCGAAGGATTTAACGTAACAGAGCGCGTGATGGCGAATAAATCACTGCAAGAAGAAGATCGGCGTAAAGACGAATTTCTAGCCATGTTAGCCCATGAATTACGCAATCCATTAGCCCCTATTCGAAATGTCAGTGAGATGCTCACTCAGTCCGTCCAGCAAGATAGTAAATTACAAAACATAGGCAATATTTTAGCCCGACAGGTCACTCATATGACTCACCTGATGGATGACCTATTGGATATCTCACGGATCAGCCAAAATCGTATTACTCTGCAACACGAGCCGGTAAGCTTATATAGTGTCGTCAATGTCGCATTAGAATCATTGCATAGTGCAATAGCGGCGAAAAATCACCATATTGACCTTATCGATATCGAGCTTAGGCCTTATGTCAGTGGTGACATGACCAGACTAGTGCAGTGCGTCACCAACGTTATTAATAATGCAGTCAAGTACACCCCAACAGGGGGGAAAATATCCATACAAATAGCCAGTACTTCGGACCAAGCAGAAATTATCGTTTCTGACAACGGTTGTGGTATCGACCCTGCCATGCAAAACGAAGTCTTTGAGTTATTCACCCAAGCAAACCAAACCTTGGATCGTTCACAAGGCGGATTGGGTATTGGTTTAAATATAGTCCAGCGCTTAGTGCATATGCATGGAGGAGACGTCATAGTTCATAGCGAAGGTTTGGGCTGTGGCTCACGATTTAGCATTCGTTTACCAAAAATAGCCAGCCCAAAATTAGCAAAACAAGGGCCGGACAAACACCAAAATACCCTGAAGCGTATTTTGGTGGTCGATGACAATACAGACTCCGCTGATACGATGGCGGAATTATTAACTTTCCAGGGTCATGACGTCCGCACAGCCTATACAGCTCGACATGCCTTAAAAGCGGTGGATGATTTTGACCCCGAAATAGTATTACTCGATATAGGTTTGCCTGATATGAATGGCTATGAAGTGGCAGAAAAAATCATTCATAAAAATAAGCAACGACTTCTTGTGGCGTTAACGGGCTATGGTCAAGCAGAGGACGTGCGCAAAGCCAAAGCAGTTGGGTTTAATTTTCATTTCACTAAACCGGTGAACATAGCGGATCTGAGTAAGGTTTTCAGTACACCAGTCACAAATAGTGTGGAAAAGGAATAAATACAGCATGGATTTGCAGGTATCTATACCACCCAAATTTTTCACTGGCGCAAGCTGTATTTATGACAAACGTAATTGCTTTACGTTAATGGTCGACCCATTAATCGGGTAGTCATTAGCGTAAACAGTTGTTGTATAAAAATGCTAGAGACTAACGTTAAACGCCCTGTCAATGCTGATGTAAATGCCTCAAGGTTAATTTGTTGGGTTAGTTCACAACGAAATATCAACCGCGCTCAGCAGGGCATATTTTCGAGAGACTCACTTTATCCCCTACCCCTTAGTGGTAAACCTAATGCATACGTTCACTCTTATAGCTTGCATCATATTTAGCACACTTAATAATCGCTATCATATCTTCATTATCGTCGTCCATTCCTACTTCAACGAATCCAAATGTGGCGTAAAAATCTTTCGCAACGGGGTTTTGAGGATCGTAACAGATTTCAATTTCAGCAACACTCGGATTTAAACGTATGTCGTTGAGCACTAACGCTAACGCTTCTCGACCGATGCCTCTTTGCTGATGTCTGTGATCTACCATAAACCGCCAAATCGACACTTTTTCAACGGATTCAAACACCCACATAAAAAAGCCAACCGGCTCTTCAGCAAGATAAATGACCCGAGTTTCAAACCCGTCATTATATGCCGACTCAACGAGAGACCACATATTGCACGCCACATAATCTTCTTGGGCAGGTGTCACATCAAGATCACACACTGCCTCGTAATTATCTTTAGTGACTTGGCGAAGCGATACATCCATTTTATTTCCTAAACATTAGATTGTTACTCATACGCTCGATAGGCATAGTTTGCGTAATCTAAGGGTAATTGTCAGATTTACTTTGGCGGCAATCATAAGCGAAGTTAAAACATCGTTTATGTTTTTTTCATACTTTGCGCATATTATTTGTTGCAGACCCCTTAGTGAAATTGATGGCAACCCCCTTTAAGTGTTTATTGGTCGTTGGTTTATAGTTAAATTTGCCGTTTTGACACGCTGTGCAGGTCAACGCTATGTGATACTTATCCGGTGAATGGTGTTACGTCAGGCCAATTAATGCGGCTAAGAAGTGACATAATGCCTTAACCCTGCCAAACATTAGTCAATAGTAAAGCATCACTAGAAAAATTTGCTTCGAGGCTAGAAACCTCATCAAACGCACATTTTTCTTAGCGGTAATTAAAGAATGGCCCGACGTATCAAAGTCGAAATAGAATATATTACGCGAGCTTACTCACTGCTCGCTTTTATAACGACTACGTCCGATGTTAAATTTCGCGGTAATTAGCAATATAAGCAGACTACATTTTGCTATATTGGAACCCTATCAACTGTGTTATATGCTTGTCCTATCACACTGATAATCTTCGCATTAGCCTCTAGGAATGAAATGAAGTTATTTCGTAAGCAATACAACCAACCAGGTACACGCCCTGGTGTCATCAACGAAAATAATAAGGGCGAATTAACCCTCTCGGTATTTGATTACAATGCTAATCAACTCGTTGAAAGGCACGATGCGACCGCCGAGCAATGCACAGCCCATATCCATAACGACAACATAACGTGGGTGCATGTTCAGGGCGATCCAGATAAGGTCACCTTAACCCAGTTAGCGAGCGACTTTGGTATACCTGAACTGCTTATTGAAGATGTGGCCAGCATGGGACAAAGGCCTAAGATTGAAATGCAAGAGGAGCAAATTTTTACAATCCTTACACTGCCGTTGCAAACAAAAGAGGGTGTGAGTCTGCAACAAATTAGTTTGTTTTTGATGCCAAACACGGTGATTTCTTTTTGTGGTGGTAAGTTCAACCCGTTTGCAGAGGTAAACAGTCGATTAAGTGCACCGGCAGGACGACTCAGAAAACGTCAAGCTGATTACTTATTTTATAGCTTGGTGGATACGGTCATCGATTGGGGCTTTCCGGTTCTTGAAAATTACGCTGACCGTATCGATGCAACTGAGGATTTACTGTTAGATAACCACGATAAAAACATATTACAGAAAATACACAGCTTGCGCCGCGAAATATTGATCCTGAAACGACAAATATGGCCACAACGCGAGTTAATTAATACCTTACTGCGCGACGATATCTCTGATTTAATTTCGCCTGATACTAAGGTGTTTTTACGAGATTGCTACGATCACTGTATTTCTATCCTCGAATTGATAGAAACCTACCACGAAATGACTAATGGCTTGATGGAACTCTATATGAGTATCGTCAGTTTAAAGCTCAATGAAGTCATGCGTGTACTCACTATTATCGCCACCTTATTTATTCCCCCCACGTTTGTTGTGGGCATTTACGGTATGAATTTCAGTCAAAGTGCTGGGCCATTAAGTATGCCAGAACTCTATTCTCCCTATGGCTATGTCGGCGTATGGCTGATCATGCTCGGTATGATTGGCGGCATGTTGCTGTTCTTCAAAAAACATAAATGGATTTAATTCGCACTAATAAAATCGGCCAAAAATAGTTGGCCCCATAGCGATTGAAACGTTTATGCAGTTTAAAACCGTTATCGTTTAGGCCAATTTGGTTAATATTCGTCACAGAGCTCGGATGAATCCACCTTATGAAGAACATCATAACATTACCTTTCAGTTGCACGTGATTAAGCTCATACTGAAATGACTATGTATCAACATCATCATCGTTTTCATGATGTTAATTCTTAGCAAGGTTCTCAGGTTGGCTCAAACTGACTTTAGGTTAATAAACTTATAACGAGTGAAAAATATTATGAGCAAAGGACAAGACAGTAAAAAAGATTCTAAAAAGAAACCGCTTTTAACGACAAAAGAAAAGAAAGCGGTAAAACAGTCGAAGAAAACTAACAAAAATATACTAGGACGTTAAGTCCCAAAAGCAGTGGTCTTTTGCCTAAAATCAGCAGTAGAAGATCAGTAACATAAGGTTAGAACAAGGTTACATTGTGAGTGATTTTGTTCTAACCTTCATTATTCTCCATTCATATTTCCTTTTGTTTTTTTGCCTTTTCTAGCACTGTGTTACCCCTTTAACTGGAGGGATCCCCCTAAAAAGCAGTTGTGCCGAGAAGTTGGCCTATGCCGTAAGTGGTCGCCATCGCTAATGCCCCACCGACCAACAGTCGTATAACGGCCGAGCGCTTGCTAGATTGACCGAGGTACGCGCTTAAACCGCCGGTTACTGCAAGACCAATTAATACCCCAATAAAAGTCACCTGGATCTGCAAATCCTTTGGCGATAATAGCATCGCGATCACGGGTAACGCGGCGCCAAACGAAAACGACAGCATAGACGATCCCGGTGCCCCCCAAGGGTTCGCGATCTATTGTTCATTTATGCCAAACCCGTGGCGAATAAGTGCCCGTAACACCTCGCCGTCGCAAAACTCTTCAATTACGAGGCTTGCCGTTTTTACACTGACGCCACGCTCACGCAGAAACGAGGTAATCCACTCCTTCCCTTCGTCGGGATGCGCTATTCGTAGACGGCGTTTCTTTGCGATCAACGCCGTTTCGGTGTCTCGTTGCGTGCTCACCGAGACATACTCACCAAGTGCCATCGAAATGGCGCCAGCGCTAATTCCGGCTATACCAGCAGTGGTGATATCTTGAATATCGGCTGACGCGGCCGCGACACCGACTACCAGCCCAGCGGTTAAAATAAGTCCATCATTGGCACCGAGAACTCCTGCCCGTAACCAACTTAGCCGAGTAACAACCAAGCTGCGGGTGTGTTCGTTTACGTGTTGCTCATCGCTCATACTGGCGATCCTATTTAATTCTTAATATAACAATTAATGTGGCTGTGACGTTATTGGTTTTATTAGTGGTCTATTGGGTTTTGACAACTGCATAACAGGCGCAAATGCCACTGCAAACCTACCGACTATATGACCCTTTTTTTTGAATCCTAACAGCGCCTGAGACACTCCCTTAAAAATAATATTAAGTATTGTTAGTAAAGTTGATGAAGGTCAACATGTTACTAATGATTTGAGACAGTATATCGTTAGGGTGAAACTAAGATACCAAAACACGTAAATGCCGAGTCCATTAAAGTCTAGTTCAATGCAACAAAACCTCAGTGAAAACACGGTAAATAACGGTGTGATTGCTGCTGTGCGGGGCAGTATTGTAGATATTCTATTTAGCGCTCAAGTGCCTGCTATCCATAATATTATTTATGCACAAAATCGCAGTGTTACGCTAGAAGTGGTATCACAACTTTCCCATCAAAAAGTGCGCACCATTGCGTTAAGCCCCACCCAAGGCTTGGCCAGAGGGATGGTTGCTGAAGATTCTGGTGGCCCCTTAAAAGTACCCGTTGGGCCCGCTACTCTTTCGCGTATGTTTAACGTGTTTGGTCACGTAATAGATGGCAAAGAATTCACCACTGATATGCCGTCACGTAGCATCCATCAATCTCCCCCCGCTTTAATGAGAATATCGAGCCAGTTGCAAGTATTCGAGACAGGTATCAAAATTGTTGATGTGTTGTGCCCACTTGAACGAGGCGGAAAAGCAGGCTTATTTGGTGGTGCAGGTGTGGGTAAAACAGTCTTACTCACAGAAATGATCCACAATATGGTCAGCCATCAACAAGGTGTGAGTATCTTCTGCGGTATTGGTGAGAGATGTCGTGAAGGCGAAGAGTTATACCGAGAAATGAAACAGGCCGGTGTATTAGACAACATGGTTATGCTCTTTGGTCAAATGAATGAACCTCCTGGAAGCCGATTTCGAGTAGGCCACGCTGCTCTTACCATGGCTGAATATTTCCGCGACGACGAAAAGAAAGACGTTCTTCTACTCATCGATAATATTTTTCGTTTTATTCAAGCAGGCTCTGAAGTATCGGGCCTAATGGGGCAAATACCGTCACGGATGGGCTATCAGCCCACTCTTGGAACAGAGTTATCCAGTCTTGAAGAGCGTATCGCCAATACAGAAAATGGCGCTATCACATCGATACAAGCGGTATATGTCCCAGCGGATGACTTTACCGATCCTGCGGCAGTTCACACATTTTCACATCTTTCCGCGACGTTGGTATTATCGCGAAAGCGCGCCAGCGAAGGTTTTTACCCGTCTATTGACCCATTACAATCAAATTCTAAACTAGCCTCATCAAGCGTAATTGGCGATCGTCATTACAGTGTTGCACAGCAAGTTCGGCAAATCCTCGCACAATATAATGAATTAAAAGACATCATTGCAATGTTGGGTTTAGAGCAATTATCGAAAAAAGATCGCGACATTGTTATGCGAGCTCGACGCTTAGAGCGCTTTTTCACCCAACCATTTTTTACCACTGAGCAATTTACTGGCATGCAAGGCAAGTTTGTCACATTAGAGCAAACTTTGGACGGCTGTGAACGGATTTTAAGCGGCGAGTATGATGACTATCCAGAAAGTGCCTTGTACATGATAGGCGAAATCAGCGAAGCGGTTAATACCCAACCGAAAAAACCGAGCCAGTCCTCAGATGAGGTTAACCATGAACATTAAAATTCTGCTACCCAATGTGGTTTTTGCTCAACTGACTCAGGTCATCAGCTTAGTAGCGGAAACGCCTCAAGGCAGTTTTGGCATTCTTCCTCAACGACTAGACTGTGTTACGCCCCTTGTGCCGGGTATTTTGACTTACCAAACATCCTTGCAAGACAGCCATTTTATTGCCGTTGATCAAGGCATACTCGTAAAAACAGCAGACCAAGTCATTGTATCTGTGCGTCGAGCTATCCGCGGCAGCTCTCTAGAAGAACTACAACAGGCCGTTAAACAAGAATTTTTAAAGTTAGACCAAGAACAACAAGCATTACGCAGCGTGCTCGCTAAGTTAGAGACGGGTTTTTTAAAACAATTTTCAGCCTTGTCGAGACAATAGCCCAATGGATGAGGATAAAAGCAGCTCTGAACCCAGCAACCACAAACCTAGGAAGCCGTCATTTTTAGTTGAGCAAGTCGATGCAAAAGTCGCATTGAAGCTACTGGCAAAAAGACGCAAACAAGCCGGCATTTGGTTTGGTCTTGGCACAATGGGCATCATTGGTTGGTCAATTACCGTGCCTACACTCATCGGTGTTGGTTTAGGTATTTGGTTAGACAAACATTATGGCGAACAACGCTCTTGGACATTAGCGTTGTTGTTAGCGGGCTTAGCCATAGGGTGTTTTACTGCGTGGAGTTGGATAAGTAAAGAGTATGCGGCAATGCATAACGACGATAGGAACAGTGACGATAATGATGAGTAATTTCGAACCTCATATGTTGGATTTGATATTTCCTTTTATGGTAGGAATAGTCTTGGGCTGTTGTTTTTTTTATGCTTTGTGGCTAACGGTAGATAAAGGCTTGAAATCTATTCACCCAGCAGTGTGGTTTTTAGGCGGTATATTGGCGCGCATGGGCACAGCAGTTGCGGTATTTTACTGGATATCCGACAACGACATGTGGCGACTTGTGGCGAGTTTGATTGGCTTTGTTATAGGTCGCATATTTATGACGAAATGCCTTGCTAAGACAGATAAAAATCACCTAGAGAAAAAGGCTATTAATAATGCACATTAGCCCTGACGAAATAATCTACTGGCAGTATGGTTTTTTCAAACTTAATGCCACGCTGGTTTTTACGTGGGCAGTAATGCTTGTTTTAGTCATTAGTGCATACTTAATCACCCGAAAATTAAATAGCAAAGTACACCGTTCTCGTTGGCAAAACGGTCTAGAAATTATCGTCATAACTATTATGCAACAAATTGCGGAGGCGGGTTTAGCCAAGCCTAAACAATACATGGGGTTTCTTGGCACCTTATTTCTATTTATTGCTATGACCAACTTGCTGACCATCATCCCTCATTTTGAACCTCCAACGGGCTCTTTATCGACGACAGTGGCATTGGCTTTCTGTGTATTTATTTCGGTGCCCTTTTACGGCATCAAAAACAAAGGACTCAAAGAGTACTTGTTGTCGTACACCCAACCGACGCTGTTTATGTTGCCCTTTAACATTATTGGTGAGTTGTCGCGTACGTTAGCTCTAGCCGTACGCTTATTCGGCAATATGATGAGTGGTGCCATGATCATCGCCATATTACTGGTCATTTCTCCACTAATATTTCCGGTCATTATGTCTATTCTCGGTCTACTCACTGGCATGGTACAAGCCTATATATTTTTTGTATTAGCCTCTGTGTATATCGCGGCAGCCAGCGTCATTAACAAACATCAATCTCTTACACTACATCCGCCCAAACCAATGACACCGAAGGAAAAATAATGGATAGTCTAACCTTGATAGCAATGTGCTCAATCATTACCGCTGGCCTGACGATCAGCATAGGTGTATTAGGCCCATCACTGGCTGAAGGGTCAGCAGTGGCCAGCGCACTCAATGCATTAGCACAACAGCCTGATGCATCTTCGACCATCACTCGCACCTTATTTGTGGGGTTAGCGATGATTGAATCCACAGCAATTTATTGTTTTGTTGTCTCGATGATCGTGTTGTTTAGTAATCCTTTTTGGAATCACTTTATTGCACAAAGTGGAGGCTAGTCCATGCCGATAGATTGGTTCACCGTTATAGCCCAAGCGATTAACTTTTTAATCCTTTTGTGGTTGCTTAAACGCTTTTTATATCGCCCCATTATCGACGGGTTAGATGCCAGAGAAAGTAAAATAGCAGGCATTCTCGCTGACGCCGATAATAAGAAAAAGCAAGCTTTGGAATTGCAAAACCAGTATGAGAAAAGTCTTAATTCTATTGAGCAACAAGGCACTAAAATCGTTGCCAGCGCCAAAAAAGAAGCCGAATTAACCGCGAAAAATATACTCGATGAAGCACGTCAAAGTGCTGATATTTTACTGAAAAAACGCTTAGCAGCCATGCAACAAGAAATTTCACAATCAAGGCAAGACGTGTTGCAAGAAAGTATGCGCGAAGTGTATGCCCTATGTCGCAAAATACTGGGTGATTTAGCAGACAACGAACTCGAGAACATGCTGTTTGAAAAGCTTATTCAGCGTCTTAACACCTTAGAAGAAAATCAAAGTTCAGAACTCAAACATGCGTTGGTCACCAGTGGCAACCGTGTTTTGGTTCGCAGTGTTTTTTCCCTGAGCGATGCTCAATTATCACGCCTGCAACATTGCCTGCAAGACAAATTTGTTACCGATAAACAACAGAAAATCGAGCTTACGCAAAGTCTAGTGCCGCAACTTATCACCGGTGTAGAACTCACGCTTAATGGCTGGAAAATATCCTGGAGTGCACAGAACTATTTAACCGAATTACAGCAGCAAGTTGAAGCGGTTCTCGATTTATCGCCCTCTAAGAACAATACCGATGAACACATGAAGCCTGCAAACTAACGTGCGTAGAATCAACGCACTGGGAACAAGGAAATTGCATGAAACTCAGCTTTGAAAACGAATTAAAACAAAGCTATCAACAGCTATTTGAACAATTCAAGCATAGTCGCGAGACAGCACAACCAAGCTGCGGATTGCAAGAAATAGGAACAGTTAAAAGCGTTTCAGCGGGCGTAGCTATTGTTGACGGCTTGCCTGGCGCAGGTTTTGAAGAATTATTACTCTTCCCTGGTAATATTCACGGCATTGCCTTTAATATTGATGAGCATGAAATTGGCGTGATCATGCTCGGCGATTATAGCCTGTTAAACGCAGGGGATGAAGTGCTGCGCACTGGCCGTGTAATGGACATTGCCGTAGGTAATGATCTAATTGGACGAGTGATTGACCCCATCGGACGCGCACTTGACGGTAAAGGCCAAATATTCAGTACCCAGCGCATGCCTATTGAACGCCCCGCTCCGGCGATAATGGCCCGCTCTCCCGTAACCGAACCATTACAAACCGGCCTAAAGGTATTAGATGCCCTTCTACCCATTGGGCGTGGCCAACGTGAACTGATAATGGGTGACCGACAAACGGGTAAAACCTCCATTGCCATTGATACCATTCTCAATCAAAAAGGCAAAGACGTGACATGTATTTATTGTGCAATAGGTCAAAAAGCGGCTTCAGTTGCAAAAATACTGGCTACCTTAAAACGTCACAATGCCTTTGATTATACGGTGGTAATGGTAACTGAAGGTAACGATCCGCCTGGGCTTGATTATATTGCCCCTTATGCCGCGACTACTATTGGTGAATTTTTCATGAGCAGCGGTAAAGACGTGCTCATCGTGTATGACGATTTGACGCAGCATGCCCGCTCATACCGAGAGTTATCATTACTACTACGCAGACCTCCGGGACGTGAAGCATTTCCCGGTGATATATTTTATCTTCACTCGCGATTACTTGAACGCTCCACCCACCTAAATGATGAAAATGGTGGCGGCTCACTGACTGCATTGCCTATTATTGAAACAGAAGAGCAGAATATGTCGGCCTATATTCCGACCAATCTAATATCAATCACCGATGGACAAATTTACCTGTCGCCAACATTATTTGCCCTTGGGGTGTTGCCGGCGGTTGATGTAGGAAAATCTGTTTCACGAGTCGGCGGTAAAGCCCAACGCCCAGGGTTTAGAAAAGTGTCTGGGGCATTGAAATTAGCCTATGCCCAATTTGAAGAATTAGAAAGCTTTGCCCGCTTTGGCGCACGTTTAGACGCTAATAGTTTACTGACCATCGAACATGGTCAACGCATACGGGCTTGCCTTAAACAGGCTGAATCTCGTCCGTTACCAGTGGCTGCGCAAATCGTGATATTGCTAGCATTAACCAATGGCCTTTTCGATACAATATCACTGCCCTCCATAAATGAGGCTCAAACAGCGGTTGTTGCTGGCTTAGACTCGCTGTCACCACCTATAGTGGCGTGCTTAGAACAAGCGGATAGTTTAACTGATGACAATAAACAACAAGTGCTCAACATGGTGAAAACAGTATTACAGCCCTTTATACTTACTGACCCACAATTGGCCCATAAGACGCAACCAATAAGTGCGGGTACACATGAGTGAATCGAGTAGTGGTTTACAGCATAAAATCAATAGCGCCGGTGATTTAAAATCAGTTGTGCGTACAATGAAAGCCATGGCCGCGGCGAATATCAATCAGTATGAAAATGCCGTTCATGCCCTTGATGATTACTATCGCACGGTACAATTGGGGTTAATGGCGTACTTTTGCAACGTAGGTAAACAGGTTGCATCAGCGCATTTTAAACATTCCTCAACAGCCGCTAAAAAAAGTAAGACAGGTATTATTGTTATAGGCTCTGATCAAGGGCTGGTAGGACAATTTAATGACACTTTAGTGTCATTTATGACAACTAACATAGCCAACATGGCCGGCGATAAACTTATATGGACCGTAGGTGAGCGTATCCAAGCGCATCTCGAAGATTTCGAGTATCCGCTACAACGGCCGTTCACATTACCTAACTCCATCGACTCAGTGACCACATTAGTCACAGACATTTTGCAAGAAATCCACTTACAACAACAAACCAATCAACTTCAAGAGGTGTACCTGTTCTTTAATCGCACGCTTGCTAATGCGCAATACGAGCCCACGTGCCAACGTATTTTACCCTTCGATAACGTATGGCAACAGACGATTTTAGCCGAGCCTTGGCCAACTTCCTGCCGACCACAATTATTAGCCAACACAGAAATTACCTTTGGTGCCTTAATCGGTGAATATCTCTTTACCTCATTGTACCGTGCCAGCATTGAATCATTGGCCAGCGAAAATGCTAGTCGGCTTATCGCCATGCAACGCGCTGAAAAAAATATTGAAGAAATTCAAAGTCTACTATCACGCCAGTATCATCGTCGACGACAAGGAGCGATTGACGAAGAATTGTCTGATTTAGTGGGTGGTTTTGAAGCCCTAATCGGCGTAACCGAATAGCGCGACATAACGCCAAGCTGTGGTGCCATACTCTTGTTGTTTCAGGTAATACCGAAAATAGCTTTTATCTTTATATTCCTACGTTGTTGATCCTCATCAATTGGTTAATAGCGAAATACTCCATACTTAATTTGCTACTTACGTGGCTTAAGTGCCAACGATGAACACGATACACGTCAGCAATTTATTTCAAACATAATTGAAAATGTAGGCTTGGGAATCAGTGTGTATTTATGCGTTCCCCTGACAATTGGTAAGAAGCTTAGACGCCCGGTGATTGATGTCATTAAGCACATGACGGTATGCTCCCTGTTACAGCGCACTACAAATGCTCAACGTAATAAACGGGATTATCTGTGGCGAAGTGATTGTATAAAACAGTTCAAAATCAACTTTAAATGGAAACCGCAATGCAACCAACTGATCACATTAATACCTATCAAAAACTGCAAGAACTCAGTGCAAAATTAATCGCTGAAATTCCAGAAACCATGGCCGGCTTCGGCGAATTACACGTTAACGCTGTGAGCAAAGGTGCCTTAGACGGCAAAACAAAAGAATTAATTTGCTTAAGTATTGCGATATCGGTGCGTTGTAACGGGTGTATTGCGTTTCACGTTCATGATGCCTTAAAGGCAGGTGCTAATAGACAGGAAATAGTTGAAACCATCGGCGTAGCAATATTAATGGGCGGCGGACCGTCAATGGTTTACGGTTGTGAAGCGTTAGAAGCCTTGGATCAATTCGAGCTAAATGAAGATTTACCCTTATAAATAAATCGTCAAAAACGGCTAGCGTTCACGGCTAGCCGTTTAGTGAACAGGTTTTATCGACAACTTTAGCGATAACTCCCCGGATTATTGCTCGACAACACAGGAAAGTGATTTATCTGCATTATTATTACTGAAGTTGGCTGTCTATAGCCCGTCTTCTGCCATCTGTTTAATTTTCTGTGCTTTAACAAAATGGTCTAATTGATGAGTTTTTATCCACCACGTTGCCGCTTCCATCAGTAACTCGGGATTATCATTTTTATTGGCAAAAAAAGCATAAAAGGAAAGGCCGACATTACCGCCTTTACTGTCAATTTTTTTTTGACACACATCGATTATCTTCGCTCGTAATTCTGCTCTCATGCTTAGCCCGTTAATCCTAAGTATACGTTTTAAATGCATTGGCATAACCCACAGCGCCATCTAATAAAAGGCGTTTACTTCAGCGTTAATATTGACACGCAAATCAGCACAACGTTGCGCTGATATTTGTCATTAACAACAGGTTACATGGTTTCTCGCTATCATAACCACCTAGCTTGCTGAATTCAAAAAGGGGCCAGTACGACTCATCTCAGACCTTGCTACTTTTTTGGGCGTACCTTGGGCAACGATAACCCCTCCTTCATCACCGGCACCGGGGCCGATATCAATGACCCAATCGCTGTTCCTAGCCACTTGCATATCATGCTCAACCATAATGACCGTGTTACCGGCATCAACGAGTCCATTCAATTGTGCCATCAACATAGTGACATCCGCGGGGTGCAAACCGGTTGTCGGTTCGTCAAGCACGTATAAGGTATCTCCTCGTTGCGGGCGCTGAAGCTCAGTCGCCAGTTTTATTCGCTGAGCTTCGCCCCCCGACAACTCTGTTGCGGGTTGGCCAAGGCGCAAGTAACCTAAACCGACTTGCAATAATGCATCTAATGTTCGCAGCACTGGGGGCTCATTAATAAAAAACACCTTGGCAGATTCAACTGTTAGATCAAGGACGTCGGCGATGTTCTTTTCTCGATAGGTAATTTCAAGTGTTTTGTCGTTATAGCGCTGACCTCGGCACACCGGGCAAGGTGAATAAACGCTGGGTAAAAACAGTAGCTCCACGCTTACAAATCCCACTCCTTCGCAATTAGCGCAGCGGCCTTTTGTCACGTTGAACGAGAAACGGCCGCCATCATAACGACGTTTTTTGGCCTCGCTGGTAGACGCAAATAATTTGCGCACGTGATCAAACATGCCAGTGTAAGTGGCTAAGTTCGAGCGCGGCGTACGACCGATCGGTTTTTGATCAACCGTTATTAATCGCCGTAAATGTTGCATTCCATCAACAATACGGCCTCCCGTTGAAGTTTCCAGCTCGCGATCCAATAAATCAGCTTCATCCGTCGGGACTTCTTCGCTTTTACTCACTCCAAGCGAAGCGTTGACGAGTTCAACAAGTGCCTGACTTACCAAGCTCGACTTACCTGACCCCGACACACCCGTTACCGTCGTCATTACGCCTAATGGAAAATCAACGTCAAGCTGACGAAGATTATTACGTTCAACTGCCGCTAGCCGCAACCAAGCAAGTGCTTGTCTCGGTGTGTGTTTCGCTGACTCGTTTGTGGCAAACAAATGTCGACTAGTATGCGACTCTGTAATGTCACGCAAGCCCTCTAATGGGCCATTGTAGATCACGTTTCCACCATGTGTACCTGCGTCTGGCCCAACATCGACTATCCAATCAGCATGCCGGATAACACTCATATCATGCTCCACAACAAAGACCGAGTTACCAGCCCGTATAAGTTCATCCAGTGCGCCCAATAGAGCTTGCGTATCAGCTGGGTGCAGGCCTGCCGAAGGCTCATCTAAGACATAAACCACACCGAACAGTTGCGAGCGTATTTGCGTGGCTAATCGCAAGCGTTGTAGTTCACCGGGCGATAACGTCGGTGTACTGCGCTCAAGAGACAAATATCCTAATCCTAGTGTTGTAAGCGCTTCAATGCGCGCCAAAATATCACTCGCAATACGCTGGGTCACAATAGCCTTTTCTCGGTTTAACATGTTGTCCGCAGGCTGTTTATCAACAGCATGACGCAGCAACGATGCGACTTCAGTAAGGGTTAACTGTGATAATTCCCCAATATCCAGCCCAGCAAACTTAACCGATAGTGAAGCACGCTGAAGTTTCTTGCCGCTGCACCGGGGACACTGGGATATCTGCATATATTGTGAAACACGTTTTTTAGTGCGAGGGCTTTGCGTTGTTGCAAAAGATTTTAAGATGTAGCTTTTAGCACTTGCAAACGTGCCCATGTAACTTGGTTCTTCACCTTTTTTAATTGCCTCTTGGGTTCGTGCAAAATTGTATTCAGGAAACACAGGTACGGTGGGCGTTTCATCGGTAAATAAGATCCAATCTCGGGCTTTCTTCGGTAATGCATTCCACGGTGTATCAATGTCATATCCCAATGACACCAAAATACGGCTTAGATTTTGGCCTTGCCATGCTGGCGGCCACGCCAAGATCGCGCGCTCGCGGATTGTTTTGCTGTCATCGGGCACCAGTAACGTCTCAGTCACCTCAAACACCCGCCCGATACCGTGACATTGAGAGCACGCACCTTGTGGTGTATTAGGCGAGAACGCGTCGGCATAAAGTATCGATTGGCCTTGGGGGTAAACCCCTGCTCTGGAATAAAGCATACGCAAAGCATTTGAGATGGTCGTCACACTGCCCACGGACGACCGTACCGATGGCGTACCCCTTTGTTGCTGCAAAGCAACTGCTGGCGGTAGTCCGTCTATAGAGTCCACATCAGGTTCGTCAACTTGATCAATCAATCGGCGCGCATAAGGTGACACTGAATCAAGATAGCGACGTTGTGACTCTGCAAACAATGTCCCAAAAGCAAGAGAAGACTTCCCCGAACCAGATATGCCGGTAAAAACAACGAGCGCGTTGCGCGGTATATCCACATCAACGTTATTTAGATTATGAACACGCGCACCGCGCACCTCAATACAATGTTTTGCGTCACAAGGTACGTTATTCTTTTTCACTCGGGTGTTTACTGAACCTGTTTGCGCTTTAGCCATGAATCGGTCGCTCCGGTTATATTTAAATTTACCAAGGCATCTATGTGAGATACTGGACTCGATGTAGATTTTGTTATGTGTTAATGGGGAATGTCAGCGAAAGACCAAATTTGATCATATAAATGCAGCAACTAAGGCGCTATTTCTGCTCATTTACACGAGTGTTCTTGAGCGAATATCATACGTAAAATAAATTTTAAAAATGTTTAAAAAAATTATTTACGTTAGGAACGTGATTTAGATCACCCAATGTGCTGAACGTTCAACAGAACCAACGAGATTACATCGTACACTCGATAGATATAAAAAAGTGAATAACGGGCGAACGCAACTCGAAATACACTGACAGATTTATCGGAAGTAGATTTGAGCAGCATTAGTGAGCTTAAATAAATTTAGACAGTTTAGATTTATTTTGTCATCTAGAACGTTTTACAATTAAGTGTTTATGTCATTTTACTCGATTTAGTCTGCTTTTTGTTTCCCATCCTCGCGGATTACCAGTAAGGTGAAATCGTCCTGCAGGCTCCCAGCGGAACGTATCGCCGCCCCTCTAATCGATTCGATCATTGCCTGAGGATCCCTAACCTCTATCGCTTTTTCCCGTATCTGGTCCCAACCCGCAAACTTCCAAACCCCGTCAGTCATAGCTAGTATTGTCCAAGGGGGCGCCAAGGGGAACTTGAAACCAAAAGCCGCAGCGCGACCTGATCCAACAGGAGGATTCTTCATTTGTCCTTTGGTCAAAACCTGAACATCACGGGCAGTGACAGCCATTAAAGCGCTGTCACCGCATGCTGCCCCAAATAGCCTATTACGCTTTACCGCGAATGCTATCAAAGTGGTAAACCCAGCGTCAGCGTCGGTGCGCAACGCCCGGTCGGTTCGCCCCAACAACCGCTCCCATTTTTGTGTCCACAACAGGCTCCAAGGCCTGCTATCAGCAGCGGCTTGCAATATTAATCGGCAGGCTTGTTGCGCGGCGACCTTAGCGCCCGGTTGCCCCCCTTGCCCGTCGGCAATTGCAACGAGTAGCAATTCTGGAGATTTGGGGTGCCATTGCACCATAAATACATCCTCGTTTTCACCATATCCGGGACGGGTATCGCTGACGATATTCAACATAGCTGGCTATCCGCAGATCAGCACAGGTAGATTGCTTTTTTGCAATACCGGCGCCACTGCACTACCTACATTGATATACCAAGGTGCGTTCCTGCCATGTGCCCCCATAAGGATCAGATTACTATTCTGTTCTTTAGCCGTATTCAGGATCGCTTGGACAATAGCGACTTTTTTCTCAATAATATAAATTGCCTCAATGCCGTGAGACTCCAGATAATGACGGGCCCGTTGCTGAATTTTGTCCGCCGAGATCTGCTCGTCATGAACGGTAAGCACCGCCAGTTCTATGCCCCACTGACCGGCCAGATAGGCGGCAGTATAAAGCGCCTCTCTGGCTAGACCACTGCCGTCATATGCTAGCAATATCCTGTCCATAGGAGATTCTTCCTGGGTTACCACTAAAACAGGTCGCGGACAGGAACGTAACAAAGTGCGCAGACCCTCACCGAGCTTGGTCTGGGTCTGTGCACCAGTAAGACATATTACCGTCAAATCAGTATATCGAGCGCGCTGACAGATCCGTCTAATACGCTTACCCGCATCAATCGCTAGTCGACCAGACAAATCCAATTTGCGGCAACGGTCACTGAAATTGTTTTGCAGTTCTTCCATCTTCGGTCCTTGACGTTCGCTTCGTGCAGGAACGATATGTAGACCATGCAAGCGGGCACCATTTTCACGCTGAGCAATCAGCGCTGCATGGGCCAGACTGCTCCAGCCGCTGTCACAACCGTCGATCGCCACCAGTATATCGACAAACAAGCGACCTTTGACCAATGCAGATTGTGGTTTTGAATTACCCTGGTGTTTATAAATATTACGCATAGGTTCGCTGGTCGGCCTATAACCAGATGAGCGGGGTTCAATATCACTGGCGGCAGTTTCTGCGGTAATATCCCATCCCAAGCGTTCCTCGAGTTCAGATCTGTGCTGAGTGATATATAAATAGAGGTCGGTATCAGTGCGTCCAGAAAATTCCTGCAGCATCCCCTGCTTATGAATGATGTCAACAACGGGTTGGTAGAGGGTATCATACCAATGCATCACCGCTTCGGCGTAGGTAATTTCTCGACGTTGTTCGAGCCCCATATAATAACGATGAACATTGATATGCTCGAACAAAGCGACGTACTGGCCAGGAACGGTCACGGTCAAGTCAGCGCCAGGACGAATGTGATCGAGACGTGTTTTCTCGAGGAACTCAGCAAGCTCGGCCTTAAGGATCAGTTCGTCAGGCTCCACATCTAGCGCCAAGGGCACTTTAGTCCGCACTTGGGTAACGTAAGCCTGAAAATGACTGAATCCCATTTCCCGGGCCACCGATACTCGATGATTACCGTCTTTAACAAAGTAAGCTTCGCCAATCTGATAGACTTCGATGGGTGGTACCCCTTTGAGCCCGGTCATCGCCATTTTTACCCTGGCCCACCGTTCCGAATTGATACCATCACGTGGCAGAAATCGGCGGTTAAAATCACGGTAGCGACCGACGCTACCAACAATCGAATCAATTGGGATATCCTTGAGCAGTTGCGCTGAGACCTCCAGTCCCTTGAGCTTGTGAACGACATCGTCATAGGACAACAGGTCGGAAGACTTCCCTTTGAATTGGAAAACAATTTCTTGCAAAGCCGCGCGACGCCGGGCGCGGCGAAAGTCCTCGCGAGCTCCCAAGGGGTTGTTGCTGAATTCGAATGACATCAGTCAATGCTCCTGAGTTACTGAGTAATGCGTACCGACCATGCGGCACAAATAAACCTATCTTCAAACATTACACGCTTTACCAATTGATAACATTGAGTCGTTTTTGAACGTTTGAATAACCGTTTTTTAAAACTATAAATTTATTAGTTATTGTTAATTATGCATTATTGAATTGAACTTGGAACGTTTCATTAAGAGTTCCTAATATAGGCGGCTGGTTAAATCAATTAATTTACGTCCAATAAAACTAAAATTACATCTTATAGCCAGTAGATTATAAAGCATGATTAACTTACAAAATCTGGGCGAAATAGAAAAACAAATTTAGCTCGCATTGACGACGTAAACTACGTGGTTGAAGTCCATAAATTAGCGGCTATCGATTATGCTAATTAAGCGACCGATGAGAACACTTATTAACCGTTACCCTGTTATTGCTTAGCGAGGGATTGCAGATAGGATGATATTGTTTCGGCGGTTATGTGCAGGACTTCGTTATTCGTCACTTTGTTGCTTCGACAATATTTCACTTTAGCCAGCGCTAAGCTCATACGTATAAAGTGACTGTCTTCACTTAACATCAATAAACAACTCGAGAGTTCTTCGACCCAATTCACTGGATTAACATCGAAAGCGCTATATATGGCGAGGTACGCCGAGTTTTCAATCGCGAGTGCTTGCGTTGTATAGCAAAAACCTTGACAGCGTCGTGCTAAAAATATCGGGGCTGCGCTAATAATATAACTCGAAATATTAGCAACCTCTTGCTCACTTTCAGCAATACTCGCTAACCACAAGACATTACTTTTATCAGTCACAGTAACATGAACTGTCTGCTGGTATATTTCTTTAGCAGGAATATCATGGATATTATTTTTACAGCTCAGTAGACCGTGACCAGATAGCTGCGCCTTTGCTTGTTTGAACAATTTGCTAAACAATTGGGGGAGTAACGTTTCACTTGGATATTCCCCCGTAGCTCTACTTGCTGCTTGCTCATTGAGAGTTTCTGTTACCAGTTTATTCGACAACGCTAGTAAAGGAGTGATCAACCGCCCCTCTGGCGCATCAATTAAAATACGAATATCATTTTCCAAGGTTTTATTAGCCTGCGAAATTGTAATGCTGTTATCGACCTCTAGATAATGAGAGCTTTGCAAGCTTGCGTGATAAACGTCAATAAGCGCGCTTATGGCTAACGAGTACTTAGCTTTCGAGGGCACCATAAGGTCTTTTTTTGCTGCCGACTCATGGTATTTATTTAACTCTGATTTTGATTGGCTTAATTTATTGTTCGGCTTAACGGACCCATTTTCTTTAGGTGACATGGGTAATAGAGAAATTAAATTCGATATTTTTTCAATATCAGCATTAGCAGTCACTAAGGTGATATTGTTTGCTTGATAAAAGCGCTGATGAAAATCCTTTAAATCGTTGATAGATAAAGCGCCAATTGTGCTGCTAATACCACCATAGCAAAACGCATCTGCTTGGTGAGGTTTAACCCGTTTATTATGCTCTTGTTCTATACCAAGCAACTCTCTATAAATAACCCCTCTATCATTCCCATCATGAATTTCAAAACGCAAATCATCTGCGTAAAAAAAGGGTGAAAACAAGCCATGTAATAAATAGTCAATGGCCAGCAAAAAAGTATCAGAACACTGACTTTGACAATGATAATAGGTCGTATTAGCAAACGTGGATGCATTAATTTTCACATCGGTTAATGCGGATAATTGAAATAAGCTCTCTGGATTTGGAAAAGCCAAGCTACGACGAAACACACCATGTTCAACACCATGAGCAACGCCGCTATTATCAAATATGGGCGTGTTAACAACAAAAAGTGCGCTAAAACCTACCCTATCGACAATATTAATATGACGTAAACCATTTTTATGGCGATAGATTTCGTCTACCGATGCTAAAGCCAAGCTCATACTTTTACGGTTAAAATATTTAACTCAACGTTTTTAGCGTGTTTTTGTGCCGTACTTAGGTTAACACGTTCAACGATGGCTTTTGATGGATGAGTGGCGCTTGCAATAGCTTGCTGAATCAAATGATGATCTTCAGATTTACTGCAAACTGGATCAGTTTTATGCATGTCGCCAGTCATCATAAAGGCCTGGCACCGACAACCACCAAAATCCTTTTCTTTTTCGTCACAACCTTTACACGGTTGAGGCATCCAATCATCGCCACGAAAATAATCAAACGAAAAATCCCGCTGCCATATATCAGCGATAGATTTATGTTTAACATTAGGGAATATCAGGGGCAACATTTTTGCGCTGTGACAAGGTAACGCTGAACCATCCGGCGTAACCGTCAAAAAAGTGGTTCCCCAGCCGTTCATGCAGGCTTTTGGTCGCGTTTCAAAGTAGTCGGGTGTGACGAATATAAAATGCGGCCCTTTACCCTGCTGCTGATCTCTAAATTCATTGATAATACGTTCTGCTTCGAATAATTCTTGCTGCGTCGGTAATAAGTGATCGCGATTTTGATATGCCCAGCCATAATATTGGGCGGTGGCCAACTCTACGTAATCAGCTTCTAACTCGCAGCTAAGACGCATAACTTCGGCAATTTGATTGATATTCTGCTTAGAAATAACAAAGTTAAGCACCATAGGATAACCTTGCGCTTTAACTGATTTAGCCATCTTAAATTTTTGCTCGTAGGCATTGCCACGACCTGCAATCGCATCATTAACTTCGGGATCTGCACCTTGAAAACTAATTTGAATATGATCCAAGCCAGCTACTTTAAGCTTAGCAATTCTTTTTTCAGTTAAACCAATGCCAGAGGTAATTAAATTAGTATAAAACCCTAAATCTCTAGCATGTTTCACCAATTCTTCTAAATCTTTGCGTAATAACGGCTCGCCACCAGAGAAACCTAACTGAACAGCCCCCATGTCGCGAGCTTGAGTAAATACTTGGCACCATTGCTGCGTAGTCAGTTCATCTTTGGTTTTTGTTAACTGTGTTGGATTTGAGCAATATGGGCAATGCAAAGGACAATCGTAAGTTAACTCAGCAAGCAGCCAAAGTGGCGGGCCAACAGTTTTGGCACTACTGCTGGGCGTTTGACTCATTGAGGTTTGATTACTCAAAATAAAGCCACTTTTTTTCAACCGCGGTGCTAATAAATTCGTTGACGTCCGTGGACAAGTCACCGGCATCAGGAAATTTTTCATGCAACGAGTCGGTAATTTGCAAGACGCTCTTTTCTCCGTCAATCAGCTGCATAATTTCGCCCGCGGCGCTATTGAGCTTAACCATGCCTTCAGGAAACAATAGCACAAAACAGTTTTGTGCCTTTTCCCACTGAAAGCGAAACATGGCGTTAAGTGACGGTGCTTTGTTTGCTGCTAGTATACTCACTTAAATATCCCCTTGTGGTAAATCGGAGCCGATATTGCGTCTTGGCCCAGTATCGCTTGATACGGCGCCCTGCCTTGTTGATAAGCTAACGAAATTGAATCTAACATGCTCCAAAGAATATCTAGCTTGAATTGCAAAATATTCAACGCGTCTTCTTGTGCTTCACGGCGTGTAAAATGGTCTAGCGTTATTTGCAACCCATGATTTACATCACGGCGAGCTTGAGATAAGCGCATTTGAAAATACTGTAAACCTTCCGGTTTTACCCACGGATAATTAGTCGGCCAAGAATCAAGACGACTTTGGTGTATTTCAGGCGCAAACATTTCAGTTAATGATGAACAAGCCGCTTCTTGCCAATTTGCTCGTCGGGCAAAATTAACATAGGCATCAACAGCAAAACGAACACCAGGGAGCACAAATTTTTCATCCAATAAGTCCTGTCGCGCTAAGCCAACCGCTTCACCTAAGCGTAGCCAAGCTTCAATGCCACCTAGAGTCTGTTCACCAACGCTTCCATCGTGATCAAGAATACGCTGGATCCACAAACGTCTAGTTTCGATATCGCGGCAGTTGGCCATAATGGCCGCGTCCTTAATGGTTATATTTGCTTGATAATAAAAGCGATTAGCAACCCAACCTCTAATTTCCTCTTTGCTGCACTCGCCTTTGTGCATAGCAATATGGAATGGATGATGGATATGATAAAACTGACCTTTATCTTTTAGTTTTTTTTCAAACTGCTCTTTGGTCCAATCTTGCATAAAAAATGGATCCTATTTAGTGGCGTTAAATTATTATTTCCAAGCCATCGGTGGCAATTTCGACACCATTGTCTAAAACAAATTTATGCTCTGCAGACTCTTCATTCAAAATCGGGTTAGTGTTGTTAATATGAATAAGAATTTTTCGCTCTATCGGAAATTTGTTTAGTAAAGCGACTGTGCCAAACTCACCATTAACAGGCATATGTCCCATTTCTGAGCCTAGCTTTGTACCAACACCTTGCGCAATCATTTCATCGTCGAGCCATAATGTTCCGTCAATAAGAACACAACTGGCTTTAGACAAAATTTGCTCAACTTCTACGTTGCTTTCAACGATACCGGGTAAATAAAATAGATATTTTCCACTACTTGTATCAACAATTTTTAGGCCGATATTATTACCGTTAACGACTTTATCGCGGTAGCGTGAATAAGGAGGTGCGTTGGACTCTATAATGACAGGCTCAAATACGATGCCGTTTACACCGCTAACATTAAACGACGGCCTTCTTTCGGTATCTATTTTGTTGAAATGGAGTCCGCCATGCCAATGCGCTAACAGATTAAATAGAGGATAAACTGTCGATAAGTCTTCATAGACAACATCGCTGCAATAGACTTCCAGTGGCAGTCCTTCACGCAGGGTCAATAACCCAGTGGTGTGATCTATTTGGCTGTCCGTTAAAATTGCACCACGAATATTAGTTCCACGATTACCTTGCTCTGGCCAAAGTTGTGGGGATTGATTTATTTGTTGTCGAATATCAGGAGAGGCATTAATCAAAACCCAATCTTTACCATTTGGACTGACAGCGATAGAGGATTGTGTACGTGCGGTTGCTTTAATTGTTCCATCACGTAACCCTTTACAATTAGCGCAATGACAATTCCATTGTGGAAACCCGCCACCTGCAGCTGAACCTAGCACTAAAATTTTCATATGTGCCTTTAAAGTAATTAAATGATAAGTTGGAAATTAACGAGTGATAATGAATTACTTCAGTTTTTTAAGAATTGGAAATAACTGAAGTAATTTCTTATTAATAGCTTAAAAATTAGCGATTACTGATGTAAAGAGTGACTTCAAATCCTAAACGCATTTCTTCAAAATCAGGCTTAATCCACATAATTTATTCCTCTTGGGTTAATAAAGTCTAACTGCAATACTGCTTGCCTAGTTACTCTATTTAATTCCCCTTTAATTAAAAATCATACTTTAGAAGGAAAAATATAGGCGCATGTATGGATAAGGTGCTAGTTGCTTATTCAGCCTGATATCTGCTGGGGTTTTATTTAGTTTCGTTTGCAAATTCGTTAGTGGCTCGTACTAAAGCATCAATGATTTTTGGCTCACTTGCTACGTGCCCTGCCATTTCAATAACGGCTAAGTCTGCTTCAGGCCAATGTACTTTCAATCGCCATGCTTGCTCAAGTGGACACACCATATCAAGCCGCCCATGAATTATTTTTGTCGGTATATGGCGAATTTTCTCTATATGTTTGAGTAAAGGCTCATCCTGTATAAAACATTGATTAATCGAATAATATAATTGAATAATTGATGCTGATTTGTTGCCCTCACTTATTGGAACATCATCGGGACTAATCGACTTTTGCCAACAAATAAGGTTTGTTTCCCAGTGTTGAATTTTCTTAAGCATACCATTTGCCACCTTATTATCAGCACTGGAAAGTCGTTGATAAATTGCAGATAATGGCTGCTCTTGTTGAGAAATAGGCAAGTGTTCGGTTAAGTAAGCCCAAGCATCTGGGAAAAATTTAGCGGCACCACCTGCGCGATAAACCCAATCAATATCCTGTTGACGAGCCAAAAATACCCCGCGTAATATTAACCCCGTAACCCTTTTTGCAAAGTGTTGGGCATAATACAAACCGAGAGTCGCCCCCCAAGAACCACCAAAAATCAACCACTGTTCAATACCGATGTGCTGCCGAATTAACTCCATATCTTGAATAATATCAGCGGTCGTATTGTCAGTTAATAAACCCTGAGGGCGAGAACGTCCAGAGCCTCGCTGATCGAACAAAATGATATGGTAAATCTGAGGGTCAAAATAACGTCGATGTGATGGTCGGCAACCTGACCCCGGCCCTCCATGTAAAAACACCACAGGGATCCCTAACGAATTACCACATTGCTCGATGTAAAGCTCATGCTCTTGCGCAGAGCCTTCAACAGTTACAACATTACTAGCCACAGTTAAGTAATATTGTGCGAAAGGCTCAATGGCTGGGTACAGTGATAACATTTACGTAAACCTACAATTTGCGACTTGTGCTTATCAATTGAAATTCGAAATAAATACCCTAACGACACTTAAGTCGTGCGCTAATGGCTGTTATCTTCTCATTACGAAAAATCCGTTTTAAATACCAGACTTTTTAAGTAGAAAAAAAGGCTGCAAATATGCAGCCTCAGGTAATTTGTTGTTACCACCAAGTAGCGTATAAGCCAATTAAGATTAAGACACATCCAATACCGGCGATATTAAAGCCTTTTGTGGTGCTAAAACTCACGTCGCTTATGCTAACACTCTGATCGTTTTTCGGTGCTGATTCACGCAGCGATACAACGCAGGTCAATGCCAAACACATCAAGAATACAATACCGATGCGGTCCATAAACGGGATCTCAGGTAAGAATACCGCAAACAGCACTGAGAACAGCGCAGAGCCAATGGCGGCAGCAAGTGCGCCAGTTGAAGTAGTGCGTTTCCAGAACATACCCATTAAGAAAATAACGGTTATGCCAGGAGAAAATAGCCCTGTGAACTCTTGAATATATTGAAATGCCTGCTCCGATTGTCCAATCAAAGGTTGGGCTACGCACACCGCGACAATCAATGAGGTGACGGTTGATATACGGCCCACGTTAACATAGTGATTTTCGTTTTCGTTATGACGTATCGGGCGGTAAATATCCATGGTAAATATAGTAGAGATGCTGTTTGTCATCGACGCTAAAGATGAAATAATTGCCGCAACCAAAGCCGCAAAGACTAAGCCTTTAATTCCCACTGGCATCAACGACATCATGGATGGGTACGCCTGATCTGCCTTTTCAAGATCAGGAAACAAGATCACCGCGGCGATACCCGGTAAAACGACAATAATGGGCATAAGTAACTTTAAATAAGCGGCGAATGCAATACCCTTCTGGGCTTCTTGAATACTCTTTGCAGCTAATGCTCGCTGAATAATATATTGATTAAAGCCCCAATAACCGACGTTCATCACCCATAAACCACCCACTAACACTGAAATACCGGGCAGATTCATATATTCGCTATTGTCAGGGCTTAGGATCATATCGAAATGCCCAGGCACTTTTTCAGTCAATATACTGAAGCCTTTGACCACTCCCTCTCCACCGGAGATTTGTTGCAGTGCTAAATAACTCAGGAAGAACCCACCGAAAACCAGCAGTACAACCTGAATAATATCAGTATAGGCAACCGCTTTCAGCCCCCCGTAGGTGGAATAAGCAACCGAAAATATCGCAAGAAAAATCATGCCATATAACCAATCAATACCGGCTACGCTTTGAATGGCTAACCCCCCTAACCATAACACTGAGGTTAAGTTTACAAAGATAAAAACCCCTAGCCAAAACAGTGCCAAGGTCGTTTTCACCCGACTATCGAAACGCTGCTCTAGATATTGAGGCATGGTATAGATGCCGTTTTTAAGGAAGATAGGCAATAAGTACTTACCCACCAAAATCAAAGTAATTGCTGCCATCCATTCATAGGACGCAATCCCTAGGCCCAGTGCGAATCCTGAGCCTGACATACCAATAATTTGCTCAGCAGAGATGTTAGCCGCGATTAAAGACGCCCCTATGGCCCACCAAGGTAATGACTTACTGGCCAAGAAATAATCTTGGGTTGTTCTATCATGAGATTTTTCGTCACGAGAAATCCACAAGGCTATCGACAATAAACCTATGGCATATACGATAAATACGCCCAAATCTATCGGGTCGAGTGAGTAGTTCATTTATTATTATCCTTACACACGTTTGTTGAAACTTAACACTCAACGTTATGACCAAGTCGAGTACTCTTTTTAGAACAACCTGCACGGTGATGCAAAAAGTGTTATATCAATACATTTTAAGCAAACACTATATGCGAACAGAATAAAAAACTCATGCACAATGAATTCGGCTTATCTACTATATTGATACTTCTATTTAGGTTAGCCCAATGACTTATTACAAGCGCAGACAAAGTGTTTTCTATTTATTGACCCACATTATTAGTCGCCATATGAAAAGAGCCGCAGATGCGGCTCTTCAACAATATTCAATTATCACACGTTTGCGTTATAACTCACGTACCCAAATATTACGAAAACTAACCAAGTTGCCGTGATCTTGTAATTGCAGTGGGGCACAACCATGGGCTTCGTAGCTAGGTGCACCAATCCATTCTGTTTTGCCTTGTATCTCAGTGTGGTTTTGTAACAACACACCGTTATGCATCACTGTTACGTATCCCGGCTGAGTTAATTCTTTGCCTTCGAAACGTGGGGCTGTGTAAATAATGTCGTAGTACTGCCACTCTCCTGCAGGACGCATGGCGTTTGCAAGCGGAATAGTCTGTTTGTACACGCTGCCAGCTTGACCATTTGGGTAAGTTGGATTGTCATATGAGTCAAGTACTTGTACTTCATAGCGCTGTTGGAAGAACACACCGCTATTGTTGCGTTGTTGCCCTTTCATACCTTCCACTTGAGTCGGTGTACGCCACTCCATGTGTAGCTGCACATCGCAGAAGTTTTGTTTAGTTTTAATATCACCAGCGCCAGGGTTAACCGTTAATACATCACCCGCAACGCTCCACTTAGCATCGCCACCTTTTAGCGCGTCCCACGCACTCAAGTCATCACCACTAAATAATACAATAGCGTCTGACGGTGCTTTGCCTACAGGGGTTGATACACTAGCGGGTACAGGTTCCCATACTTCAGTTTTCTCAGCTAATTTCTCGCGCTCAGCCTGAGTTTGATCTGCTTGAGCGTAACTGCTGATTACCGCTGAACTGGCAAGGAGTATCGTAAGGTTGAGCAGAGTTTTATATTGCTTCATGGTGTAATCCGTTTTGGTTAAATTCATTTTCTACTGAGCATCGCTTTCCCATTGAAATAATTAACAGGGAAGCTAATTTACTTAGCAATAAAATGGGCGAATAACGCCCATCGTACCTAAGCTCTAATTCATTAAATAACGGGCTCGTACGTTTACGTTGCCCAGGCTTTGTCACCTTTTTTATACGGGAACTCACCGTCATAGCGACCGGGAATCGCCACATAGCGCAGCACTTTATTCGCGCCAACTTCAGAGGTGAAAAAGGTAAACAGGGTCAACTGTTTAATCAGCGTAAACGAATGTGGTAATTGTTTTTCTTCGCCTTTGAGATCTTTGTTCGCAAGCTCCGCCTTTTTATTAATCACACCAGCTTCATCGTCCAGCGAAGCCAACAAAGTGGCACGCTCGTCGCTACTTAATAACAAAAAGTCTTTGCCATAAGTAGATTTAGCCAAGGTTTTAATTGACGCCATCCCCTCAGTGAATGCTTTACGCTGATCAGGGGTATAACAGTCGGTAACCATAATCGCCATCATAAGCCCAACGTTGGCGTCTTTTGCCCCTGGGGTATCAGTGCGAGGAATAATCACTTCCCCTACTTCATTGAAAAAAACCACATCATCTTTAGAAAAGGCTGTTTGATTAAGGTTTTTCATCGGTAGCGTAATGTATGCCATGGCATTGCTACTGATAAACGCCGAGCCTGTGGCAGCGGCTATCATTTTTAATAAGTCTCGTCTGTTCATACTCATGATCACAGGTTCCCTTTTTTCAGCTCTTCAACTGCGAAGTCTGCCGCACGTGCGGTTAACGCCATGTAAGTTAAAGAAGGATTAACACACGAAGCAGAGGTCATACACGCACCATCGGTGACAAACACGTTTAGCGCATCCCACACTTGGTTATGACCGTTTAACACTGATGTTTTAGGATCTCGGCCCATACGTGCCGTACCCATTTCGTGAATGCCCTGACCAGGGAAGTATTCGGCATCATAACCTTTTACATTTTTCATTCCGGCCGCTTCGAACATGTCGATAGCATCTTGCATCATGTCTTTACGCATACGCTTTTCGTTTTCTTTTATCTCTACATCCATAGCTAAAACAGGTAATCCCCATTTATCACGTTTATTCGGATCCAAGAAAATTCGGTTGCTGTGATCGGGTAACATTTCACCAAATGCAGTCATACCAATCTGCCAAGAGCCTGGTTCACTGACCGCATTTTTTAAATTAGCGCCGATGCCCATTTCGGCCACGTCGCGCCCCCACCCCTGTCTGCTAGCAGAACCTTGATAACCAAAACCACGCACATAATCACGCTTGTCCCCACCCCAGTTACGAAAACGTGGAACGTAAAAACCGCTTGGGCGACGACCATAGTGATATTTATCTTCATAACCATCGACCATGGCATGAGCACCAATTCTGAAATGGTGATCCATTACATTGTGGCCTAATTCGCCACTGCTGCTGCCCAAACCACCCTCCCAAATGTCAGTGGCTGAGTTCATCAGCAACCAAGTCGAATTAAACGACGAAGCATTAACAAACAAAATTTTGCTAGTGAATTCATATGTTTCATTGGTTTCTGCATCAATAATGGCTACGCCTGTTGCGCGCTTTTTATCTTTATCGTACAAAATTTCAGTCACGATCGAATGTGGACGAACCGTTAAGTTACCGGTTTTAACCGCAGCAGGTAACGTAGATGACTGAGTACTGAAATAACCACCGAACGGACAACCCAACCAACATTTATTTCGATATTGGCAGTTAGTGCGCCCTTCTTTCGGCTTTGGCTCAGTCATGTTCGACGTACGCCCCGGGATCAAATGACGCTGTCCTTTAAAGGACTTTTGAATTCTTGCAGCTACATCTTTTTCTACGCAGTTCAGCGGCATAGGCATTTGGTATTGACCATCGGGCAACACATCTAAACCGTCGCGGCTACCACTGATGCCAGCAAAACGTTCTACATAATCGTACCAAGGCGACACATCTTCATAGCGAATAGGCCAATCAACTGCAATGCCTTCTTTACCGTTAGCTTGAAAGTCTTCTTTGTTCAAACGGTAGCTTTGACGACCCCAAGTTAACGAGCGTCCACCCATATGATAACCGCGGTACCAATCAAAACGTTTTTCTTCGACGTAGGGACTGTCTTTTTCATTTGCCCACATACCTAGTGTCGGTTCATTCAATGGGTAATCACGCTTCAGTACCGGATAGTTCTCAATCATCTCTTGGGTGCGTTCACCCCGATGAGGATAGTCCCACGCTTCTTTATGAGCGTTGGTATAGTCCTTGATATGCTCAATGTTTCTGCCGCGTTCTAGCATTAACACTTTAAGCCCTTTTTCAGTCAACTCTTTTGCTGCCCAACCACCGCTGATTCCTGAGCCAACGACGATTGCGTCATAATGATTATTTGCCATTTTTGGTCCCTAATTGCTTGCTGCGTGATGTCCCAATCGGGTTAAACATCACAAATTTGAATTGCATCGCGTAACGATTCGATTTTGCCTGTTCTTGTTTCAGGGGTCGGTATAAACTCCTGAGCAAGATAGCCGTTAAAACCAACATCCTTAATCGCCCGCGCAATTGCCGGATAATAAAGCTCTTGGTTATCGCCTATTTCATGGCGTCCTGGCACACCAGCGGTGTGATAATGGCCAAAGTACTGATGGTTATCCTTGATAGTGCGAATAATATCGCCTTCATTAACTTGCATATGATAAATATCGAATAACAATTTGAAGTTTGGCGATCCCAAAGCTTTGCACAAAGCAACACCCCACTGAGAATTATCCGCCATACAATCTGGATGATCGATTCGACTGTTAAACAATTCCATTTGAATGATCACACCTTTTTCTTCCGCGTAAGGCATAATCCGTTTAAGGCCTGCTACCGCGTTTTTAAGTCCTTGCTCTTTGCTCGTGCCACGGGCGTTACCGCTAAAGCAAATGAGGTTCTTATATCCGGCTTTAGCAACTAGGTCGATGTGCGTGAGATAACGTTTTTCTAGCTCATCATGAAACTGAGGATGAATAAATCCATCAACTAAGTTAAGTTCAGCGCCATTGCACATTGAAGAATCAATACCATGGCGTTTAAGCACAGGCCAATCGTCTGGCCCGACTAAATCAATAGCGGAAAAGCCTAAAGATTTTACCACCTGACATAGCTCTTCTATTGATAAATCACCATACGTCCAACGTGCAACAGAATGATTGATATTACCTTTAAAGTGCGGCATTTCCGCTTTACTCGCTTCCTTGGCTGTACTGACGCAGCCACTTACCACAGTGCCAGCGGCTAATGCTGCGCTGGTTAACGCCATACCTTTGAGCATGCTTCGACGAGGGTTATTCATTACCTGATACCTTTTCATCTTTAAATGTGAACATAAAAAGAACGAACACGACTAAGGCAAACGCAGCAGGGAATAACCAAATGTCGTGCCATGAGTGCATTGTTCCATTTGTGTATTTTTCGGTAATTTTTCCAGCAACCCAAAAACCAATGAGCATACCCACACCGTAAGTGGCCAATGTGATTAAGCCTTGAGCGGCGCTTTTTACTTTGTCGCCGGCTTTCGAATCGGTATAAATTTGCCCTGAAACAAAGAAGAAGTCGTAGCAGATACCGTGCAATGCGATACCCACGAGTAACAGTGCAACCCCGCCATCAGCATCGCCGTAAGCAAATAGCCCGTAGCGCACAACCCAAGCCATCATTCCGATCAATAAAGTAATTTTGATACCGAAGCGGCTTAAGAATACTGGTAGCGCTAACATAAATAACACTTCAGACACCTGGCCTAAGGTCATTTTACCTGTGGCATTATCCACCCCAATCTCCGTTAAAAATGGATTGGCATTTTGGTAGTAAAACGCCAGAGGGATGCAAATTAGCACCGAAGATAAAAAGAACACCAAGAAATTTCTGTCTTTTAATAAGGCTAGGGCATCAAGGCCAAGTACTTCTTTGAGCCCAACTCGCTCACCGGCACTTTTGGGAGGTGTTTTGGGTAAGGTAAAACTAAATAACCCCAGTATTAACGATGCCCCTGCGCACAACAAAAACGTATTGCGTAGCATGCCATCTTCGATAGCTTGTTTTGAATCCCATGAGAATGCATAGCTGATAGCCAAACCAGCTACAATCCAGCCAACTGTGCCCCATACGCGAATTTTGCCGAATTGCTTTGAGGGGTTGTCCATTTGGGCAAATGATACAGAGTTAACCAAGGCCAACGTCGGCATATAGGCAATCATGTATCCCAATACAAAGGGGTAGAATGCATCGAAATCCGGTGCTTGATACAGACAATACATCAACACGGCACCAATCAAATGCAACACACCTAGAATACGCTCGGCGTTAAAGTATCGGTCAGCAATCAAACCAATCACGAAAGGCGCAATAATTGCGCCCCAAGATTGGGTCGAAAAAGCCATACCAATCTCGCTGCCAGATGCTTGTAAAGTATTGGCTAAGAAGGTACCTAAGGTTACGAACCAGCCACCCCAGATAAAAAATTGCAGGAACATCATCACGCTTAATCGCGTTGTTATCGTATTCATTTGTTAACCCTTGATTATGGCACTGGCAAAATTGTGTCTGCGCCGCCCCATCATTTATGTGCTGTACTGACAAGCGCTATTGCCCGTTCATAGCGCCTTTACGTTGTTACAACCCTAAAATTCGACGATTACGTTGCTCGTCACTATTTGCACCGGCAAAATCATCAAATGCTCGCCCTGCTGGAGTAATAATATGTTTGGCAATAAATGGCGCGCCCTCAGCGGCACCTTGTTCTGAATCTTTCAAGCAACATTCCCATTCAAGTATTGCCCAGCCTTCAAAACCGTATTGCGTCAGTTTGCTGAAGATCCCGTTGAAGTCCACTTGACCATCGCCCAGTGAGCGAAAACGCCCAGGACGCTCCTTCCAATCTTGATAGCCACCGTAGACCCCTGAACGGCCATTAGGATTAAACTCAGCATCTTTAACGTGAAACATCTTGATGCGCTCATGGTACAAATCAATAAACGCGAGATAATCCAATTGTTGCAACACAAAATGGCTTGGGTCGAATAAGATATTGGCTCTAGGGTGATTATTCACCGCAGCTAAAAACAACTCGAAGGAGGCTCCATCATGTAAATCTTCGCCTGGGTGAATTTCATAACACACGTCCACACCTGCCTCATCAAACGCATCTAAAATGGGCAACCAACGTTTAGCGAGCTCTGCAAACCCCTGCTCGACTAGACCCGCAGGTCTTTGCGGCCACGGATAAACCAAGTGCCATAAAAACGCACCAGAAAATGTAGCATGAGCCGTTAATCCTAAGCGTTGGCTAGCCTTGGCGGCCCACATCATTTGTTTTATTGCCCATTCAGTTCGCTGGGCAGGTTTACCGCGTAATGCTTCAGGGGCAAAGTTATCAAATAATTCATCATAAGCAGGATGCACTGCAACCAACTGGCCTTGTAAATGGGTAGATAATTCCGTTATTTGTACACCGGCCTTAGCACATATTGCCATCACGTTATCGCAATATTCTTGGCTTTTAGCGGCTCGTTCTAAATCAAAAATCCGATTATCAACGGTAGGCACTTGAATGCCCTTATAACCTAAAGATGCTGCCCAAGTCGCAATCGATTCTAAATTATTAAATGGCGCTTCATCGCCCATAAACTGGGCTAAAAATATTCCAGGGCCTTTAATCGCTGGCATTGCTTTCTCCTTTATTGTTCGGCTTACTGATTACGCGTTTACGCAGTAATCGTTTATTTGGTATTCGCTACGGCATGCCATTTGGTTTCGCTGTCACTACTAACAAGCATCGCATCAATAAAGGCCATTCCCCTCAAGCCCGAATCAATCCCTGGCACGCCAGGGGCTTTACCGAGTTCACTGATTGTGCCGTCAGAGGTTGACGCACTGTTAATGGCCTTGGCAAAATAGCTATATAAATTGGCCATAGCTTCTAAATATCCTTCTGGGTGTCCCGCAGGTGTGCGGCATCGCGCAGATGCTTCTGCGCATAAACCTGGTTGCCCCATGCCGGCACGGAATACGCGATAAGGTTCGCCCAACGGACGATGAATAATAGAATTAGGTTCCATTTGCTGCCACTCAATAGCGCCTTTATCTCCATAAACACGTATTTTCAAAGCATTCTCTTCACCGGCGCAGACTTGGCTGGCAATCAACACACCACTCGCGCCACCATCGGTACGAATAAGTGCAGCACCATCGTCATCAAGTCTGCGACCCTCAACGTGCGTTTGCAGATCAGCACAAAGAGACGTCACTTGTTGTTGCAATATAAATTCGACTAAACCAAAAGCATGAGTGCCGATATCGCCCATTGCACCACTGCCACCAGACTGGGCTGGATCAGTACGCCACGACGCTTGCTTGTTATGACTTTCTTCATTAGCCGATAACCAACCTTGCGGATATTCCACATACACTTTACGAATATTGCCAAGTAACCCACTGGTCACCATATGTTGTGCTTGCCACACCATGGGATAACCCAGATAGGTATGAGCCAAACCGTATAAAGCGGCGGTTTCTTTTAGTTTGGTTTTTAATGTTTTTGCTTCATCCAACGATATCGCGGCGGGCTTTTCACAAAAAACATGAAATCCTGCATCTATCGCGGCAATAGAAATTGGCACGTGTAAATGATTGGGGGTCACGATAATGAGCGCTTGCATACGTTCATTTTCAGGTAGCCCTTGTTCACCTTTGAGTAGCGCGTTCCAGCTCGGATAAATCCTATTATCGGCTAACCCTAAACTATCTCCGGTACGCTGGTTGTTCTGGTTGTCGCGACTAAATGCCCCACAAACCAATTCAATTTGACCATCTAACGCTAATGCATGACGGTGCACGGCACCAATAAAGGCACCTTCTCCACCGCCCACCATTCCCATGCGTACTTTGTTCATTTTTGCCACTTAATCGCTCCCATATTGCTTCGCCTACAGCTATTTGTTACGCAAATGTATAATTTCGTTAAAATGTAACGGGTTTCATTTGTTTATGTCAACCAAATTTGCGATTAAGTATGATAAAACATCGCAATTTGTTAATTATACGTTGCCATAATATGTAAATTAAACACTATTTTAGACGATTTAACTAGATTTTTAGAATTACTTCAGTATTATTTCGCCATCAAATGCTAACGGTTACATTTTAGATTAATGCCATGAAAATCACGTTAATAGGCCCACATGAGTAATATACGACAAGTTGCCGCTTTGGCAGGTGTATCTGTCGCCACAGTCTCAAGGGCACTGCAACAACCCGAGCGCGTATCCCCAAAAACGCGTAGCAAAGTGATGGTTGCTGTGAACGAAGTGGGCTATAAGCCCAATTTAATGGCGGTTAAGTTTCGGTCTGGAAAAACCCACAACTTAGTGGCGTTAGTACCAACTGTGGCGAATGTATTTTTTGCTCGGGTGATCAGTGGAATGCAAATAGCAGCGGCAAAAAGGGGTTACGTCATATTACTTGCCAACACCCTAGGTGACGAAAGTATAGAAGCCAGTTACGCCAAGATGGTACAAACCTCACAAGCAGATGGCCTCATTCAGTTACGCGCACATAACCCATTTGATTCATCGATTAATAAGCCTGGTGAGCTATTGCCCATGGTCAATGCGTGCGAAGTCATGAATGACATTAATTGCCCGGTCGTTACGCTGGATAACCGGGCGGCCGCGAAAGCCATGACTCTGCACTTAATTGAACTAGGCCATCGGCGAATCGCTTTAATTAAAGGTCCGCAATCAAGTCCTCTAACTTGTGAGCGTTTAGCTGGCTATCGCGATGCGTTAAATGAGGCCGGCTTAATCTTTGACGACTCGTTATTGTATCCTGGTAATTTTACCCTGCAGTCAGGCCATGATGCGGCAAGTGAAATTCTGACTAATGACAATCGACCTAGCGCGGTTTTTTGTGAAAATGATGAAACCGCTATAGGTGCTATGCAGTGCTTTAAACAGGCTGGGCTGCGTATCCCCCAAGATATATCTATTGCCGGATTTGATGATATTTCATTTTCCGCATTTTGCGACCCTCCGCTGACCACCATTGCTCAACCTGCCGAAGAATTTGGCCAAACAGCTGTTTCACTGCTGGTCGATTTACTCGAGGGTAAAATTACAAAAGCCCCTAAAGTCATCATGCCGTTCGAATTGATTTTACGGGCCAGTACTGGGCCTGCACCAGACACCACAGCAACGTAATACCGAGTATATCTGCTCGTGCATTCACTGGACGTAATGCGCCTGCATGACGTGAACACTTACATGGAGAATCAACATGAAAATTAACACCCATAGTGCACCAAACGCCCTAAGTACAAGTATTGAAGCCGAGTCCCAAAGCAGCCGCCGACGTTTCGTCAAACTCAGTGCCGCCGCTATGGGCCTTACTGTCATGCCTGGCTCTTTGGCGTTTGCCGCAAACATAATGGCAAAAAGCGCTACCGTGGGTCTTCAGCTTTATACCCTTAGGGACATGATGGCCGTCAGCTTACCTGCCACCTTGAAATTAGTGGCGGCAGTCGGCTATAAAGAATTGGAATTTGCGGGCTATTACGATCACAAACCGAGTGAAATCAAAACGATTTTGCACAACGAAGGATTAACAGCGCCGTCGGCGCACATACCACTGAAAGCCTTTGATAACGGCGTCAACAGCGTGATTGATCATGCGTTAGAAGTGGGACATAAATACATCGTTATTCCGTATTTGACCGAAGAGCAACGCGGAACAGGGATTGGTGTGTACAAAGCATTAGCACAACAATGCAATGTCATTGGCGAAGCGTGTAATAAAGCCGGGTTAAATCTGGCCTATCACAACCATGATTTTGAATTCGAGATGCGTGATGGCCAATTGCCATATGATGTTTTGCTAAATGAAACTGACAAAGATGTCATGGCCATGGAAATGGATTTATTTTGGATGGTCAAAGCCAAGCAAGATCCCCTCGCCTATTTTAAAAAACACCCAGGTCGCTTTAAGTTATGGCATGTTAAAGACATGGATGAAGTAGGTAATTTCGCCGATGTTGGTACTGGTACAATAGATTTTGCGCCTATCTTTGCCCAATCTGCGCTTTCTGGCGTAGAGCATAGGTTTGTTGAGCGGGATAAAACGGATGACAAATTAAAAACCATACAGCAAGGTTATAAAGCCGTCTCTCAATTACTGGCCTAACCTTTTAGCCGTTACATATCTGAACCGAGTATGTTAAGTAAGAAAGCCACAAAGCCCGCACGCTCTGTGGCTTTTTCATATTTACTTATCATTTAACAACAAGGTCATATAACAACTATTTGGATCCAATGCATAATCCGCGAACGGGCCACAATATTCAAAGCCGAATTTATGGTACAACCGTCTTGCCGGAGCAAAATATTCCATGGTGCCAGTCTCTAAGCTTAGTTGTTGAAAACCACGTTGTTTGGCCTGTTGGATCAGATGCGTTAATAATGCAGAGCCCACCCCCCTTTTGCGCCCTGAATCTGCCGTTCGCATAGATTTAATTTCGCCATGAATAGGCGTCAGCGCTTTTAACGCAACACACCCTAGGACCATGCCGTTTTCCCGGGCAGACCAAAACGTAATAGCAGCATGCTTTAAGGCGTTCATATCCAAAGCGTGTACACTGTCTGATGGAGAAGTAGCATACATGTCTGCTAGATGTTCTTCCAATAACACGCGTACCCCGTCACACACAAGCCTGTCTATGTCTATCGTTATTTCCATTCAATCGGCTTCTTCATTTATATTGTAATTGGGCTTAAGTGACAGATAAAAATACCATCTTTTTTGACAACCGAATAGTCGAAATCGTGCTTACTATTCCAGCCTATATCTATGAATATAAATTATTTAATATGATTTCACAGGGAAGTTAAGTTACGCAATCGGTGGCGTCTTAAGTGTGGGATTAGGCAATAACTGCCAGCTTGAACCATCAGAAGAACGCAGTACAAAACAACTTTCAACAAACTCATTTTTTGCGCTTATGTGGCAGTGATATCTTGCTTATCCGCTAGCAGATTCATCTGCAAATAAGGAATGTATGGTGCTACTCGTAACCAGGTCGTTGATCAGTGCCACTGAGCAGGTCGCTGCTGCGGATTGTCAAAAAGCTTTCGCTGACCTGAAATATTATTTGGGCTAACAAACCCACGATAGTCATGCTACTGGTTACCAGTAAATCAACTGCTCGATGTCTCCAGTAATGCTATTCACACCTCTGTAGACTATCAATTTAGTGATAAAATTGACGGCACTTTTGAAGCCTGTTAGACACAAGAAGAAAAAACCGTAACCGAATTCGCCTCAGATGGCCTTATGACATTTGACGCTGATGGGAGCTGGAACAACTTGCCCCTTCACGCAACGCTTAACTATCGATATGACAAAGACACCATTTTTACGGCATCGTCGTGCAAGGCGTTAAACCCGGCTGAGTTGATGGTGCGGACGGCGCTGATACGGACAAACCAACTTACTAACAGGAGAAAATCACTACTTACGAACTGGGTATAAAGAGCAGCATGCTTAACAATGTGTACGCAAACGGTATCCATGTTTTATAACGATGTAAGTGATATTCAACTTACTACACCGCTAAACATTCTCTCTGGCAGAGTGAAGTCAGTTGTGACCAATCAAGGCGAAAGCGAAGTTTTTGGTCTTGAAGTCGATAACAGTGCGCAATTTACGGATAACCCATCCGGGCCCTTTAATTATGTATTAGCAGACACTAAATTCACCCAAGGCCGTGACGACTTTCAATGGGCTCTGACCAGTGGTGGCGAAGTATTGATCCCAAGCACAACAACAAGCTCGGACTTGCGTGATGATCTTGGTATAAGCACCCCGGCTAACTGCTCCATTGACGGAAATGCCTTCTCATTAAGTTCTAAGCATCAGGCCAGTGCATTTTTAGAATACATCCCCCTATCTCAGAGCAATTAGACGCTTTCATCAATTTAGATGCGAGTTACGAATCAAAAATATACGTGCAGGTACACAACTTAGCGTACACCGTAGTGCCATTATTGTCGTGGCACGTATGAGTTTAACAGTGAGAATTGACGAGAGAGTTTTATGCTCGAAACTTAACAGATGGAGACGCTCCTATTCTAACATCTCACTGGTTAGGTATTCCCTATTTTACCTTCTCACTCCTTAATACAACGCTCGACGAAACAGATACAGGTTCTTCTCGCGCATTTTTCAGTACTGCGCGCCATGGCCGTCAAATAGGCATTGATATGACATATCGTTTCTAGCATTTAAACTTACAAATATGATGTCAAAAACGGAGCCAAGCGCTTCGTTTTCGCGTTATTACAGCTCGATTATGACACTAGAAATCGGTTAGTATTCGACCAGAAATTAGTAAGAATATAGGTAATTTACACTTGCTGCATTACTGACTATTTGCGGCGTCAAGGTTTCTTATACGCTTCTAAAGGCTTCGGCTTCGTGTACCAATATCCTTGCTGTAGCGCTATACCTGCTTTTTTTGCACTGTTGGCTTGTTGCTCAGTCTCAATGCCTTCAACCACGGAGCGCATGCCTAATGAAACAATAACATTGTTAATTGCGCTTAAGGTTTCAACTAAGTTCTGGTGATCATTGACAAATGCTTTATCTATTTTCACAGAAGTCGCTTTAATTTTTTGCAAGTAAGCCAGTGATGAATAGCCGGTACCAAAATCATCAATACTGATATTTATACCTGTTGACTTAATCGCGGTCACTGGATTATTGGTATTGTCTAAGTCATCTAACAGTACGCTTTCGGTAATTTCAATAATGAGATCACTAGGACTGAGGTTATATTTATGCAATGTGGACAATAAATAAGGTGTTAGTCCCTTGTCCACCAAATGAATACTCGAAATATTCACCGCAATGCGAGCTTGGCTATTGGTATACTGCCGTAGTTTACTTAAACTCGAAATAGCAGTATTTATAACCCAATTTTCTATTTCATGAATCAACCCAGTGCGCTCAGCGACGTCAATAAGCTCTTGAGGTGACACATTGCCTAGTTCAGGATTAAACCAGCGAAGTAGTGCTTCAAATGAATAGATACTGTTATCGTAAGGATCGATAATAGTCTGGTAATGCAGCGACAATTCATCTTTCTCAATCGCTTTATTTAAGTGCTGCGTTACACTGCTTTTGCGCAGAATTTCTTTTTCCATACCAGCAATGAAAATCGTATAGCGTTTTTTACCTTGTTTTTTAGAGCAGTACATTGCTGCGTCAGCAAAACGTATTAGTTCAGTTAAATCACGGCTATCATCAGGGCATCTTACCACACCAAGGCTTGCCGAAATAGTAAGCAGACTGCCATGATCATCCTCATAAGGAATTGATAATGTATTTATAATGGATGCGGCAATTTCATTTATATCTAGCCCACGGTTGGTGTCAGGTAAGACGATGACAAATTCATCTCCACCAAAACGACAACATTCTAAAGCAGCAAACTCAAGTGCCATTAGTCGTGTAGCCACTTGTTGTAAGACTAAATCCCCGATGCGATGACCAAGAGAATCGTTAATCATTTTAAAACCGTCAAGATCAATATAAAAAATAACGATATTCTGTTTAGCCTCTAGTTTGGGTTGAATACTTTCGCTGAATCCCCTGCGATTAAGTAATCCGGTTAGTGAGTCTGTATGAGCCTGTTTCAACAACAAAAACTCACGTTTTTTTTGTTCATCTATATTGTGTAATTGACATAACATAGATGCATTGTTATCCGTATCTTTTGAAGCACTGAATGAGGCCCTAAACCACGTATTACCAGATAATGCGTGGAATAATAAATCCGCTTCATATTTTTGATTTTTATTGATGCTGTGTTTTATGATGGCTAACAATTCGGGTTTGCAGAGTAAACGAGATAAACTCGGTCGCGCTTTGCCAAATTCGGTGCTAAACGGCGGATTACAACTTTGAAAGCCACCTTTCGTATCAAAGGTCGCCATAATGGCGATGGCATGATCGTGAAAAGATTCAGGAATTATATTCGAGGGGGTTGCTTCTACCTGCATACCCATACGATTATCGGCGAGGCGAATGCCCGACAACCAACAATACGCTTTCTTTTCTATCCCATTAGGCGAAAAATGCCATAATTCGATAAGACTCTCATTCTTATAAAATTTACTTTGGTATTCTCTAAGACTATCTTTAACCGCTTGAGATGCCTCATTCTCAAAATTTCGTAGTTGTAATTCCTCAAGACACGGACTTTCCCACCAATCAAGAGCGGATTGATTTGCCCAGACAATGCACGATTTTTCTATATCAAAAATCCACACTGCTGTTTTAAGCTCATCCTTTTGAAGCATAACTTGATATTCGCCTGTCGTCGGATAATAAATCTTTTCTGCACTTTACTTTATCAAAGCAGCCTTCAAATAGTAGGCGCTAAAACAACATACGTCATATCGACGAAAGATTACGACATAATCAAAATAGAATTTTGCCATCGCCTATAATATTTCTAGCAAAAATTTAGTATCATTTGACAACAAATGATAAAGGGCGCAGCGTGAGACGTATTGCTATTCCCCCAATTAACAGCGATGTATTTTAACGCTAAAAAACGAGACTTAGTCCTGACTCATTTCAATTAAACGACTATACGTGCGCCGAAATTCGAAAGTCAGTGCGCCTTCAAGGTATAGTTCTGCTAACGGCACATCAGTGCTCAAATATAGCCTAACTTTTTGATCATATAACTCATCAATCAGACTAATAAAACGTCGCGCCATATCATCATTCGCCGCATAAGATAAAACACGCTCACCGGTAACGGTGGCTTGGTTCTCGCCTGTGCCATCTTCGGTACCTCGAGCTTTAATCCACCCCCGAACTTGACCACCTAATTGTGGCACACCACTTAACATCACTGTGTTAAAGCAAGTAGCAATCTCCATATAATCAAGTTGTGAACGAGGGCCTTCACATAAGGCGTAAAAGTCGAACCACACAATAGTATTTACGGTATTAATCTCGGAGGCACCCAACACAGGAATATCACGATGGCAGATATGTATACTCGTGTCGTTTGTCTTTACGGCATCAGTTGCTTGAATGAACTCAGAAAAAATAGTTCCGAAATCCATTTTGGCAGTATTACCCACATACTTGGATGCGGTGCTAAATTCGGCTTCACTTGGTTGTGCATGTAATTGATGTAAACGGTGGTCTTGTTCCCCAGCAAGGTGCAACATGCACGTATGCTGTTGGAGCAGAGCGATAAAGGGCAAAAACTTATGCCTCGCTAACCCATTTTCATATAAACGCTCAATGGGAATATTCGAAGTGGCAACTAACACCACGCCTTCTTTAAACAAGCCCGCAAATAAACCCGCCAGTATCATGGCATCGCCAATATCCGATACAAAAAATTCATCAAAACACACGACTCGGTGCTCTTTAGCGAGATCTTTGGCAATGCACACCAAAGGATCTTGTTGACCGGTTTGCTCTTTAAGCGCTTGGTGAATACGTGCCATAAAGCGATGAAAATGCAGTCTCAACTTGCCCTTTTGCGGCAAGCAATCATAAAACAAGTCCATTAAAAATGTTTTCCCCCTACCCACGTCCCCCCAAAGATAAAGGCCTTTGATTGGCTTAGGCGAGATTATGCTTTGCTGACTTAATTGCTCAAATAAAGTATCTAGCGCTTTAATGGCTTGCAGTTGTGAGGGATCATCAACAAGTTTACTGCCTAATTGTGATTGGTACACTCTAAGGGGATAATTAGACGTTGTTGTGGGGTTGGACCCATCAGGCATAGGGGTATTTCCAATAGGTAACGAAAATCAGACGAGAATGTTAGCTATTTTTGGCACAGTCGCCAAATGTAATTTGCTGTTGACCCGTAAAGTTGAGTTTTAGAGTGAGCACGATTGCTAAGTCTTACTTTGTCGATACTCTCAAGAAAAAGACCAAATTCATATTCCATCGTAACTTTGCAGGATTTTTTCTATTTTCCCTTCACGTTTTAAGGCCTCTATAGCGCTATTGAACTCTGGTAATAAATAACTGAGTTGTTTACGTATGCGTATAACAATGCCGCCTTGTGAGTGAACGCTCGCCAAAGAAATGGGGACCTTATAAACGTTAGCCCAATACTGGGCCGTTATCCCTTCTAAGATGACCATATCAAAACGACGTTTCTTCAATCCTTCAACCAAAGCGCTTTCTGACAAAAAATCGACTCTGGTGAATTTGTCTTCATCGTAATAATTATAACCCGCCACAGTACCTACTCTTTTACCTTCAATGCATTCAGGTTTGGAATAACGTGAGGCATTGTCAGGTAATGTCACAACATATTCGGTCAAGCTAAAAATGGTGGTGGTCGTTACATATTCATCGCCCATATCACCGTTTTTAAACCAACTTGGGCTCATAAAGTCTAAATCTAAACGACCTTCCTTAAAGGCTTTCCCTGCACGTTTAGGCGGATAATAATAGAATTGATAAGGATCCCCAGTACGTTGCAAAATTAATTCAATGACTTCCGCAAAAATACCTGGACGATCAGGATCACCAAAATAGCCGTAAGGGACCCACGATTGTGTTCCACCTAAATTGTATCTGAGGACGGCTTTAGGTTCTTGCGAACTAAAGGCAGGTTGAGCTGCGCAAACAGCTAAAATTGCGATTGCTGTAAGGCGGAATAAGTGCCTCAAAATACCGCGTGTCAATGTCATAAACAACTGCCCATAAATAAAAGTGAAAACGGGGCTAACTAAACTTGATTTAACAACACTCTTAGTAAACGTAATCATGCAGCACAAAACCATATTATTTCAACAAAATATCCAACGCCATCTTTGAACCAATTTCTCGTTAATTCGTTAGTTGAAAGATAGTTACTTTTTATTCATGTTGAGAATTGATGATAATGCCTAAATTCACCGAAATCGCCCTGCTCGAGCATGCCTTACCGTGAACCTCGGCAGACGATCTAATAAAAAAGCCCTTTCCAAGACTTCATCTATTTTTGGGCGAGACAACACATTAAAAATTAATTTTTACTCGCTTCGAAATGATGATTTTAGGACATATATCGATGAATCAGTTCTAAGCGAGCCAGTTCATCGAGCTTCATTTTTCTTATCTTTATACATCGCGGCATCAGCATCCTGAATCATGTCCTCTACAGATTTTTTCGTGTCATATTGAAAATGGGCTAACCCTACACTGAATTCAATTGTGTAGGGTTTGTTCATAACTGAATTGGCTTCATCTACAGCTTCAACAAACCTGGCTAAAATATCCCCAGTATTTTCCTTATTAGAATCGGTCAACATGGCAACGAATTCATCTCCGCCTAGTCGGCCGATTACATCACTATTTCTAAAGGTTTTACGCATTAATTGCGCAAACTTGGTCAGCACACTGTCACCTTCATTGTGACCATATGCATCGTTAATCGCTTTGAATTTGTTTAGGTCAAATAATAAAAATGACATTGGCGCTTTGTTTCGTCGGCATATGCTTAAGCTATGCTCGACAAGCGTTAAAAAGCCACGTCTGTTAGAAATTAACGTCAACTCGTCCAGCGTAGCTAATTGTATCGATTTAATTTCTTGTTCAACCATAGCGCCTAGATCTTTGAGAAGTTGCTGGTCTTCTGCATCCATGACTCTTGGTTCTTGATCGATAAGGCACAAAGTACCTATATTCATGCCTTCTCTGATTTTTAAAGGATAGCCTGCATAGAAGCGAACTTTTGGATCATCTATAACAAATGGATTGTCAAAAAATCGTTCGTCTTCACTAGCGTTCGAAATGATAAAAAGCCCATTTTGATTGATCGCATGTCCGCAAAAGGAAACATTTCTTGGCGTTTCAGTAATATCAAGTCCTTGCTTAGACTTGAACCATTGCCGATCCTCGTCAATAAGGGTAACAAGCGACGTTGACACGCCAAACATTCGTTTAGCCATACGAGTCACGCGATCAAATCGTTCCTCGTGAGAAGTATCGAGAATTTGTAAGGTTCTCAATGCATGTAAGCGTTCCGCTTCATTCTCAGGTATGACAGGTTTAATCATTGAGCTACCTTTGATTTACAGCTAAATAGGATGGATACACAATGCCCTAACCTATTAAAAAATAAGTTTTTTTTCAGTTTTATTGTTGCTTTGAGCGCATACAAATAAATTGATGTAAAAGCATTCTAAGAGAATTTACTCTTTACCTAGACTTATATTGTTTTTATATAATCAAGCCATGCAACGTATTAAATATAATGCCTGCATGGGCTGTTAAGCTAAAGACGGGGCCATCATGCACCTAATAAAAAACCTGTCAACACCCCAGCCCGATACAACTGACTGTTATTCCACAAGCACAACAAACCATACCCAACTT